>Ga0181533_1000233_pt1 | contig 72947 bp, 63 predicted proteins | sample PEATcosm2014_Bin_45_FD_119772 | JGI IMG/M metagenome (GOLD analysis project Ga0181533, IMG submission 119772) | Peatland microbial communities from MTU Mesocosm Facility, Houghton, MI, USA - PEATcosm2014_Bin11_60_metaG | ecosystem: Environmental > Terrestrial > Soil > Wetlands > Peat | place... | reverse complement strand
TCTAAACCACGAATCCAGCGGCCCGCCCTCTGCCAGGGAAAATCCGAAATTTAGGCCCAATCGTATTGCTTCTCGCATATTCATCGGCTTACCCCACCAGTTCTCCGAGAACTCCGCAAGCCGATCCCCAGGTAAAACAGTTCCCAATCGCAAAAGAGCGCCCGAGAGCTCCGCAACGCGGGTTTCCTTTCGAGCATGCGGAGCCCCCAGCCGCTCCAAATGGCCATCAATCCAAAGATGCCGGAAGAAATCAACCCAGCCGCAGTCCATCTGGTAGGGAAATATGCTGGGGCAGCGCCCATCGATGACATCCTTTATGTGCATAAGCTCATGTGGGATCACATCGCCCCATTCGGCGCCGTCAAATGGATCCTCAAATGTCAAATGGCCGTCCACTGCTAGGGAAAACTCAAGCTGGAGCAATCCGCGATTCCGCCGGCCCGTGACACCGCGTCCTACGAAACCTCCGCCAAACGCACGCGTCGGCACGAATTGGATGTACAGGTTCTTGGCACCAAGTTGTAGCTGCGAACTCCAATGGGCAGCTTTGTCGACGAGAAGTTCCACAGATTTTAGCGGGCAAAACATATCAAGGAAATCGTCCACGGACTCAGGGAAGTCTAGTTCAAGGAGATCATCCTGGGATACATCGTACCCAACCTCGATTCCGGAGATTTCACCATGCGTTTGAAACGCCAGCCTGTTGCAGCCGCCTAAAGCTGGAACTTCGAATAACAAGCTTCGCCTCCGGGGCTGTGCCAATCTGCTCATCCTGAGTCTCCGAGCCGTCCGCCAACAAGGCGGCCACCAATTTACCAGACTAGAACAACTATGGGCTGATCTCGCGACAAAGCGAAAGAAAAATCTCAGACCTCTGAGGGTGTCACTGTTTAGTCCCTTTTAGCGCAATCACTGAACGAAGTTCTTTCCGGTCTGCCCATGCGAATCGGGTAGGTGGAGCGCTGTCGGGTATTATGGCGTGCGCCTAGCCCCACTGACACGTAGCGTACGCAATCTAAAGCAGGGCGCCATTGAAAACAAAATCCGGCATTTCGCCTCCATCCGACTGCAACAGGCAACGAGCGCGCTCATCATTACGCAGAAGCTCAATGAATTGCTTAACCAATTCTTGCGGAAGCCGTATTCCTTGCTCGAAATAATTAGGGCATCGGCGCGCGCCTTGGCAGGAAGCCTCTCCAATAGCTGCTGATCGAATTGAAACCTGCTGCGAAGAAGGTTGGGGTGACGCCGATCTTCGATGATTTGCGAAAAATTCACGCATGTAAAATCACCTCGGCGGAGTCCGACCAAATAGTAAATCAGTTCGGCAGTTCAAAAAGCACTCCGGCAACTGGCCAGACGCTCTCAAGACAGTGTCCTTGTTGTCCAGGCATTGACAGGATAATCGGAGCGTAATCGCCACCCGAATCCATACTCTCCAGAACCACGCGGTCTTGACCTACCCGGAGTCTTTTGAAGTACCGGTTGTCGTCACTGTCGGATGCTATGACCGGTTTGCCATCGAGCTTATTCATGGCCTCGAGTGCTGGTAGTTGCTTCCCCACGATGATGTACTGGCCATGAAGCGCATGCGGTTCGGCACTTTGACCAACAACTTCGACCAGACCCAAAGCGTTCGCTATCAAACCGCTAAACGCTGCCTCGCCAGAACACTCGCAAATTTCCATGTCGGACTTGATGGGCGCATTCCAACCTGATTCCTCGTACAACACTCCAATAATCTTATGCAGAGTGAATGTTGATTTCTGAGCAATCACTGGAGGTGCAATCTTTCGCGGATTGATCGCCTGAGCAGTCAGAACGGCGATGTCACTGTGGTTCTCGGCAACCTCAAATCTACGTGCGAGCACTTGGTCCTCCCTTATGGCCACCACGAGCGACTTTACGGACGGTTCTCCAGCATCCTTCACGAGAAGCATGTCGCCTGGACGGGCTACCGGCTCGAGGGTTGCGGCAGTGAGCCGATAGGCGGCGTGTCTGGCCAGGGTGATCTTCTTGTGTGCAGCCGACGCATATTCATCCATATCGAGTCGGCCATCCGCAGTTCGTCCATCCGAAAGCGCAGCGGCTTTCCCGATTATTCGCAGAGGAATCTCGGCAACTTTTGATTTGTAGCCCTCCGGAAGTGAAACGAGCGCTGGTGGCGCGTGCAGCGCCTTCATTCCTCCGTGGAGTTGCAGGTGTTCACGGTGAATGCTGAAGCACCGATGCAATGCAGGATTGAGAGTCACGCGCCAATACTTTTCGACATCCGTTGCTTCCCCCATGCCGAGATTCTGGCCGCCCGTATGGTGAACCATTTCGGTGAATTTGATCTCCGGCTTACCCTTCCCGAGTACGTCGCACAGCTTCTTGAATTCCGACTTGTTCCAGGGAGCAATATCCGACTCGTGCAGTTGACGGAGCTTTTCTCGAGAATCTCCTATAACGAAAGACGAGACATTCGGGTCTTCCGCGCGCAACATGAGCCGCAATAGCCCTTCGAGGTAAATTCTAACGGCGATCATGTAATCGCGACCTGCCTGGGGGGTCTTCTCCGCCTGCGCTTTTTGCCATTGGCGCTCAAGGGACTCGCCTTCGAAAATCCCAACGTGACCCAATTCCGGTCCGGCGGCAGCAATCATTGCCTGGCGGCCTTTGACACCATCAATCTTTATTAATTCAAGAAACATTTCCTCGTAAGTTGCCAGCACAAGCTGAACAGAGGAAGGCCCGTTTTGTAGTGAACTGACATACTGTGCCCAGCGATGACGATGCGCAGAGTCGAACGTTGCCTGAGGATCGTCAAAAACAAGAAGTGGGAACACGTCTCTCCCGAATCGTTCAACAGCTTCTTCTCGCAACGCAAATGTGAATGCCCAAAGAACCGCTCTCAACCATGACGTATTCGCAATTAGGGTTGCATCAATCCGGAGGGCGTTTCCCAGATCTCCGTAAACAACGACTCCTTCTTTCTTCGAAAGCTGGGCATCGTGATATTGCAATTGTTCTGTCAGATAAATTCTGGATAGAAGCTTTTCTATTCTGCTTGACAAATCTTCGATGGCTTCGCTTGCAACTGACTGGGCCAATGGCACAAGCTGCTTCAGGGGCTCGATGGTTTCCGCAATCTTCTTCCTGAGCTCCAGTACCGTCTCAATCTTGACGATCTCTTTCCCAGCCGTCCAAGCTGTCCGCATTGACTCTGCTGCGTTACCGTATGGCTTCGCTTTGGCAATCGCATCCGAAAGCCGTGTCAGGTGAGCTGATAATCCCTCATATGTGGTCGCCTTAGGAGAAGACGCAGTAATCTTTCCAGCGACGGCTTGAAACGCGCTAATGGTGGCGGTCGTATCCTCCCACCACGATAGCCACGTCGCAGAGGTTGAACGATACCAGTCGACGAGATCTATCGCACGTTCGATAATTGTGATCCGCTGTTCAATTGGCTTCAGAATACCTTCGCCAACCGGCGCAGCTGCGGGTAATTCAGTTGCCGGTACCTGCTGGAGTCTGCCTTCTACGAGGGTCTTAAATCTAACGAGGATTTTCGAGTATCGCTCTTTCTCAATAAAAGCGGCGCGAAGGTCGATAATGAGTTGTTTGCGCGGCTCCCAAGTGAGAAGTTCCTCGCCAATCTGTGTTTGGGACGCAGGCAATGAGCGATTCAAGTTCGAGAGTATCGAGTTGACGCTATCGTCAAAGGCACTTGCCGCGAGGCTGCCAGCGGATCTCAGCTCTTGCAGCTCTTTGACCAAATTTCCAGAGGGATCGAGCTTGTGCTCACACAAGGGGCAGTTCTGAATTTCCCCCGCGCAATTTTGAGCATGCCACCGTGCTGCGAGGGCCTTCAGCTGGAACTTTGAATCGCTGATGTTTCTTCTTGCAAATTCGGCAGTCTCCCGGGCATCGGCCCGTGCGACCGAAATCGTCTCCTTTAGCCGTGTGATGCAGGCCGCATCAAGGTCGCGGTCGAGAGATGCCAGCAGGTCCCAAGAATCCAGGGAGGACAATCCAGCGCGGAGGTCTTCTTCAGCTGCGCCGATTGCCGAAATCACTTGGTTTTGCACTGCCGCACTACCTAGCGCAAGTTGCGATCCCAGATCGCTTGCGATTACATTCGTGAGTTCGGTGGCCTTTTCCGCCAACTGTTTGCCGAATTTACCCATTTCGCTGTTCTTGTCATTGGTGTCCGACGCAGCAAAGTTTGGCACCGGCACCTCGACAGCAGCTAGGGCATCTCGGGCGGCTTGGATCCCGTTCTCGAACTTCTTCTTTTCGGCCGCCAGATCCTTTTTGCAATAAGAGAGATATTCGCGCGATTTGTGGCAAAGCCCTTCAACTAATTCCCCGATCGCGACAAGGTCGTCCAGCCCTGTGAGCTTCTGAACTGCATCGGTCAGCCGGGTTTCCCCCCTCAGGCGTAACACAGAGAGGCGGGACGGCATCAGCAGTCCTGTTTCCAGGAAGACCGATGGAATGTCAAATTGGGGATCAATATTGCAGTTGATTACGCCATTTTCGAGAATTCGCTCGATTACGGCTGTCTTGCCGTGCTCGTCGACAAACTTGAGTTGTACCCTTACTTTCGGCTGCACAGCGAGATCTGCCGCACTCGATGGATAGCACGCTATCGGGGGCCACTGGCCTACCGGCGGCTTATCGCATGAGTCAAAGACTGGCTTTGTCTGGTGCGCTGGCTCGTCTGCTTGTGCCCTCGGTCGTTCCCCGGTCAATGCCCAAAGGATTGCTGCAACTAGTGAAGACTTGCCGCTACCATTCGGTCCTTCAAGCAGTAAGCTTTCTTGATCGAATTCAAACCGGAAGTCTGGGCCGTTCCAGGTATTCAAGCCGCCGAACCCTTCAGTCTCCATAGCGTTAAGCTTCCACCGAGTTGCATTCACCACTGGTGATGGGCTAGCGCCAATGCGGGTAGCTGGGTCGTCACCGGACTCGTAAGCGGTCCTTAGCCCTTGAATGAAAGCTTCGGGCAGGCCGACAGGGTTTCGCACGGAACTCACTAGCAGGAATTTGAAAAGGCCCCGAGCCTTGGGATCGCTAAGCAGAAGCTTTCTCTTACTGCCGTCGTCCCAAGATACGGACATGCCTGTCAATAGCTTCCGTTCGAGATCAGTTTTGGTGAGACGCGCCACCAGAATGCCCTCCATGCAGCGGTAACTCTCTTTTCTATCCCGAAGGTGGACAGTTGCCTATAAGGTATTAACTGCAAAGCGGGCTAAGGGGATTCCCCGTGCGGTGCTGTTACAAAACCCCATTACAGCCTCGACTTGCTGGCACTGTTTTCACATGCCATACATGATATGTACCGGCTTACCGGCTACGAGCGACGCACAGCTAGCATTGTCTGCGGACCACCGGGAATTTAATGCTGTTGCCATTAATTCGGCCCAGAAAGCTATGTGCTGGAAGAAAGCGCCGACATGCACTCCAACTAACGGCGGCGTACCAAAAGTACCAATTTCGGTCGGTATAGGGGCTGGCAAACGCCGGTCAGGACTGGAAAGGACTGGAACCGCGCATAAATCTAAGCAGCTGACCTGCTTGAGGTTGGCACGGATTTGTTCGGTTTTTGGGGACTTTTGTGGGTAGGAACAGTGTTGCTGGCGGAGAGGGAGGGATTCGAACCCCCGGTACCCGTCAAGGTACGGCCGCTTTCGAGGCGGCTCGTTTCAACCGCTCACGCACCTCTCCGCATGAGGACTTGCAGCTATTCAGTTGTCTCCGACCAGTGTAACAAAAAGCTTTGCGGCTCGTCCCAGCCTGCACTCCCGAGTATGAATGCGTGGAGTCCTGAACTACCCCACGTTTGCCAACAGAAGGCAAACATGGGCCACCCTCCCAACGATTTTGCGAAGAAACTACCCCAGGTCAGCGCCTCAACTGCGCGGCGCGGGACCTGGGGCACCTAACCAACTTTGGAACCGCTCTAGCTCCGCGAATGTGGGCGCGCTCTACACCACGAAATACTTCGCGCCTGGATGGTGGACGATGATGGCCGACGTGCTCTGCTCGGGTTCGATCAGATAGGTCGAAGTCAGGCGAACTCCGATCGCCTCCTCGGGCTTAAGCAGCGCGAAGAGTTTCGTCTGGTCCTCCAGGTTTGGGCAGGCGGGATAGCCGAACGAATATCTCGAGCCACGATACTTCTGGTGAAACAGATCGCTGATGCGTTCGGCGTCATCGCCGGCGATGCCCAGCTCTTCCCTGATCTTTTTGTGCGTGTATTCGGCCAGCGCCTCGGCGGTTTCCACGCTCAGGCCGTGCAGGTAGAGATAGCGGGTGTACTCACCCTTCTCAAACAGCCGCTGCGTTTCGACCGAAGCCGTTGGCCCGATGGTGACCACCGACATGCCGACGACATCGACGCGTCCGGAGGCGCGCGGCAGGAAGTAATCCGTGATGGAGAGCTGGCGGCCTTCGCGCTGGCGGGGCAACGTGAAGCGGACTATCTCGCGGAGATCGTGCGGCGCGGCGCAACCGGCCCGCAATTCGCCCTGGGGCTCGTAGACGATGAGATCGTTTCCTTCGCCCTGGCAAGGGAAAAAACCGTAGACGACGGCAGGCGCAAACCATCCCGCGGTAATAACTTCGCTCTCCAATTGGCGCAGGATGGGCCGAAATTTTTCTTCGACGAGCCGGAGATAATCCTGTTGCGAAGCGCTCTTGAGCTGCCACTGGTTCTTGAACAGCGCGGTTTCGTTGATGTAAGGAAATATGTCGCGCAAGTCGAAGTCGCGGCAAACGCGCGTGCCCCAGAACGGCGGCTGCGGAACGTTGGGCGCCGCAGGAACCGCATCGCGTGGAGTTGCCGGCGCTTCTCCACCGGAAGCCGTCCGGCGCGCGAACTCTTTCACCACGCGGCCCGCGGCAATCGCCTGCTCACGCTCGACGCCGGCCAGCGACTCCATGTAGTGCAGCCCGGCAAAAGCGTCCTCGGCATAGAAAACGGCCGAGGAATACTCGCGCCGCAGGTCGTCCTCGACGTACTTGCGAGTGAGCGCTGCGCCGCCACAGATTACCGGAAAGCCGAGCGCTTGCCGTTCGAGATCCTGGATAACGTATTTCATCTCCAAGGTTGACTTCACCAGCAGTCCGCTGAGGCCGATGGCGTCGGCACGGTGCTCCTGAGCGGCGTGGATGATGCTGTCCGCCGATTGCTTGATGCCGAGATTCACCACCTTGTACCCGTTGTTGCTCAGGATGATGTCGACCAGGTTCTTGCCGATGTCGTGCACATCGCCTTTGACGGTCGCCAGAACCATCGTGCCCTTCCGCGAGCCTTCCAGTCTTTCCATCTTGGGCTCAAGGTAAGCGACGGCGGCCTTCATCACCGAGGCGGAGTCAAGCACCGATGGGAGCTGCATTTTGCGCGCCCCGAAGAGGTCTCCCACGGTGCGCATGCCATCCAGCAGCACGTTGTTGATCAACTCCAGCGGCGTATACCGGGTTAATGCTTCTTCCAGCAGTTGCTCGAGGCTGCGCTTCTCCGCGCCATCGCCAATCACTTTCTCGCCCTGAATAATGCAGTACTTGAGCTTGTCTTCGATGGAGAGCGACTCGACGTGGGCGGTGGGCGCGATCTCGCTCTGGCCTTGCATGGCGGCGAAGTGCGCCATGTAAGCCTGCAACGGATCGCCAACCGAGCCGTCCTGAAAAATCAGCTTCCGGGCAAGCTCAACTTCCGCTTCGGGAATTTTGTATAACGGATAAATTTTGCTGTAGTTGACAATCGCCATATCGAGCCCGCGCTCGACTGCTTCGTGCATGAAGACCGAGTTCAACACGCGCCGCGCATAGGCATTCAGTCCGAATGAAACGTTGCTGACGCCGAGAATCGTTTTCACGTCGGGCAGTTCCTGCTTGATGCGCCTGACTGCTTCCAGCGTCTCCACGGCGGCCGTGCGGTACTCTTCCTGACCCGTCGAAATGGGCAGGGTGAGCGCATCGAAGATCAGCTCCTGCGGACGCACCCCGTACTTCTTCGTCGCCAGTTCGTAGATGCGGCGGGCAATGGCAAGCTTGCGCCCGGCGGTCAATGCCATGCCTTCTTCGTCAATGGTGAGGGCAATGACCGCGGCGCCGAAGCGCTTGGCCATGGGCAGCACGCGGCCGGTTCGCTTCTCGCCATCTTCCAGGTTGATGGAATTGATGATTGCCTTGCCGGGGATTCGCTTGAGCGCCTCCTCGATAACGTCGGCCTCGGTCGAGTCCACCAGGATCGGCGCGGGCACGCGGGTGGCAATCTTCTCCAGCACCGAACTCATGTAGCTCTTTTCATCCTCGCCCACAATGGCGCAGCAGAGGTCGAGCATGTGCGAGCCTTCGTTCACCAGCTTTTTGGCAAGCGTGAGAATGGCGTCGTAGTCCTGCGCCCTGACCAGATTGCGGAAGTGTTCGAGGCGCGTCGTGGTGTTCATCTCCTCGGCCACGATCAACGGCTTCGGTTCGAGGTCCAGCGGAACCATCGTGTAGGCGCTGGCGACCGCTGCTACGGGTGCCACGTTGCGCGCCGCGGGCTGAAGTTCGCCGACCGCATCGACGACAGCTTTGAGGTGTTCGGAAGTGGTTCCGCAACACCCGCCGACGATGCGCACCCCGTAGTCCAGCACGAAGCGGCGATGATAATCGGCCAGCTCCTGCGGAGACAGGGCATAAACCGCGCGTCCGCCGACATTCTGCGGCAGGCCGGCATTGGGCAGCACCGAGACGTGCTTGGAGGAATTGACGCTGAGGTAACGGACGGCATCGTTCATCTCCCTGGGCCCGGTGGCGCAGTTCAGGCCGATGGCGTCCACGTCATACACTTCCAGAGCGGTCAGCGCGGCTCCGATTTCGGTGCCCAGCAACATGGTTCCAGAAGCTTCCAGCGTCACTTGCACCTGCAGCGGAAGCCGCTTGCCTTTTTCCCGCATCACGTCGAGCGCCGCAATGGTCGCAATCTTGGCTTGCAGCAGGTCCTGGCAGGTCTCGATCAGCAGCACGTCAACGCCGGCATCGATCAGCGCGGAGATCTGCTCGACGTAGGCGGCACGCATGTCGTCGAAGCCGATGTGCTCGAGCGATGGCAACTTCGTCGTCGGCCCAATGGAGCCGGCCACAAAGCGCGGCCTACGCGAGGTGGAAAATTCCGCCGCGACGGAGCGGGCGAGTTTGACCGCCGCGACATTCAGCTCGGCAACGCGGTCCTCGATCCCGTACTCGGCCAGCACGATGCGCGAAGCACCGAAAGTATCAGTTTCGATTACGTCGCAACCGACCTTCAGGAAGTCGGCATGAATATCGCGGATGATGTCCGGACGGCTGAGCACCAGCAATTCATTGCAGCCCTCCTTGCCCCAATAATCGTCGGGAGTGGGATTGCGAAATTGAATATTGGTCCCCATGGCGCCGTCGTAAACGACAACGCGCTCATTCACCGTCTGGAGGAAATCACCCATAAGTGCAATCACCTGGAAAGCGGGATGCTCTCTATAGGATACGGCAGGCACCACGAACTTGAGGCGTTGAGGCGGCGTTTGAGCCGCCTGCCGAAATCCTGAGTGAAGCGAAGGAACTCAAAAAAAACCGACCGGCACGAAGTGGGACATTTTCATGGGATGCTTCGCCTCTCCATCCCACTCAAGCCAACAGAAGGCTTGAATGGGCCACCAGGAGCAAAAGCGGCCGTCGCCGGGGACCCCGGTTACGCTCAGCATGACATCCTACGTTGTGTCACAAATATTCGAGAACTATGCTAACGCATCAGCATTCGCTGCTTGTCTTCTTCCGTGCGGTTGAACACCGCGTTTTGACCGACGTGCGCCGGAACGGGCGCGAGCAACTGCTCCTTGCGGTAGACAAGATTGGTGGCGTTCAACGTGGCCAACTCGAAACCGTGGCCGTGCGTGATGGCGTCCGTCGGACAAGCCTCGACGCAATAGCCGCAAAAGATGCAGCGGTTGTAGTCGATGTTGTAGACCTTGGCGTAGCGCTCGGCGCCGCTGACGCGGTTCTCCGCCGTGTTTTCAGCCGCTTCAATGTAAATACAATTGGACGGGCAGGCGGCCGCGCAAAGAAAACAGGCGACGCACTTCTCCAGGCCATTTTCATCACGCTGCAGAACATGCATGCCGCGGAAGCGCTCTTGAAACATGGCTCCTCTGAGCGGCCCGGGACCATCGGGATAGTTCTCGACCTGAGTGGGGGCAAACATCTCCCGGAAGGTAACGCTCATGCCCTTGGCGATGGCGGCGATATTCCTCAAAATCCCCATATTGCTTTTAGTATAAATGTAGGGCGAACATCTGGGCCAGTCCCCGCAGCCGTCGCGCTCCGGTCTCTTCAGAAGCAAGGCAAGAGGGCCGCGCCCGGACGGGTTAAAGCAGGTAAGAATGATTAAGACTCTTCTCTCCTGGAGCAGCGGTAAAGATAGCGCATGGACGCTTCATCAGCTTCGGCAATCGCCGGAAATCGAGCTCGCCGGCCTGCTGACGACCGTCAATGCCGAATTCAACCGGGTGGCCATGCATGGCGTACGTCACGAAGTATTGCAGGCACAGGCGCGAGCTGCTGAACTGCCTCTCTGGGAGGTGCCGTTGCCCTGGCCGTGTTCCAACGAAACCTACGAGAGCCGGATGAAAGCTGTCTGCGACAAGGCGGTTGCCGATGGCGTGGAGGCCATTGCCTTCGGCGACCTTTTTTTGCGCGATATCCGCGAATATCGAGAAAAACAGTTGGCCGGGACGGGGCTGCGACCGCTGTTTCCTCTCTGGGAAATCCCCACCGGGCGGCTGGCTCGGGAGATGATCGCAGGCGGATTGAAGGCGAAACTCTCGTGCGTGGATTCACGGGTGCTGGCGAAGGAGTTTGCCGGGCGCGAGTTCGATACGAAGCTGCTGGAGGCATTGCCGACGGCGGTCGACCCCTGCGCCGAAAATGGTGAGTTCCACACCTGCGTGTATGCGGGCCCGATGTTTCGCGAAGCTCTGACGCTGGCGAACGGCGAGGTGGTCGAACGAGACGGGTTTGTCTACGTCGATCTGACGCTCGTGAAACATGCAAGCACCGCAACGTCTGCGGGCGAAGCTTGAAATTCGAACCTACAGCTTCTCCCGGCGAAGCCTGAGCGAGTTGGAAATGACCGAGACGGAGCTCAGGCTCATGGCCGCCGCCGCGATGATCGGGCTCAGCAGCACGCCAAAAAACGGATAGAGAATGCCCGCCGCGACCGGCACTCCCACCGAGTTGTAGATGAACGCGAAGAACAGGTTTTGCCGGATATTCCGCATCACCGCCTTGCTCAGCCGGCGGGCGCGCACAATGCCGCGCAGGTCGCCGCCCATGACGGTCACCCCCGCCGACTGAATCGCCACATCGGTTCCGGTCGCCATCGCGATTCCTACGTCGGCCTGCGCCAGGGCCGGCGCGTCGTTGATGCCGTCGCCCACCATGGCCACGACTCTTCCCTGCTCCTGCTGCTCGCGTACCACCTGGTTCTTCTGCTCAGGCAGCACTTCCGCGTAGAACTCCGCCAAGCCGAGTTTGCGGGCAACGGATTGCGCTGTCGTGCGGTTATCCCCGGTGATCATAGCCACGCGAATCCCATCGTGCATGAGCTCGCGTATCGCCTCGAACGACGTGGGCTTGATCGCGTCCGCAATGCCCAGCAAGCCCGCGAGTTTGCCGTCGACGGCGACCAAGGTGACGGTGTGGCCTTCGCGGCGCAACTGTTCGGCGGCGGATTCGAGAGCTGATGTCTCCACGCCGTCTTCAGCCAGCATGGCGACGGTTCCAACCAGCACCCGGTGCGCGTCCACGTCGCCAATCACGCCCTTGCCGGGGACAGTCTGAAAGCTGGATTGCGGCCTCAGCGTCAAGGCGTTGGCCGTTGCCGCTTCGGTAATGGCGCGCGCCAGCGGGTGCTCGCTGCCGGCCTCCAGACTGGCGGCCCATACCACCACCTGCTCCTCGCCGAAATGCGGCGCTGCGACAACCGCTTCCAGCGTCGGCTTTCCCATGGTGATGGTTCCGGTCTTGTCGACCAGCAGGGTGTTGACTTTTTCGAGCCGCTCCAGGGCTTCGGCGTTTTTGAACAACACCCCGGCGCGAGCGCCCCGCCCGGTGCCCACCATGATCGCCATCGGCGTCGCCAGCCCGAGCGCGCACGGACAGGCGATGATCAGCACCGCTACGGCATTCACCAATGCGTATGCGAAACGCGGCTGCGGTCCCCAGATGAGCCACGCCAGAAACGTCAGCCCGGAAGCACCGATCACGGCGGGAACGAAAACCCCCGCAACGCGGTCGGCAAGGCGCTGGATGGGCGCGCGGCTGCGCTGCGCTTCACCGACCATGCGAACAATCTGGGCAAGCACGGTTTCGCTGCCGACGCGTTCGGCCCGCATTAGCATGGTGCCCGTACCGTTTACGGTTGCGCCGACGACACGCGCTCCCGGCGCTTTTTCCACCGGCATCGCCTCGCCGGTCAGCATGGACTCATCGACCGTGCTCTGGCCTTCCAGCACAACGCCGTCGACAGGAACTTTTTCTCCCGGACGCACGCGCAGACGGTTGCCCGCCTGGACCTGTTCCAGAGGAATGTCGCGCTCGACGCCGTTGTCATCGACGAGGCGCGCCATGCGCGGCGAAAGATCGAGCAGCGAACGAATCGCGCTGCTGGTTTGTGCACGCGCACGCAACTCCAGCACTTGCCCTACCAAGACCAGAATTGTGATCGCCGCGGCCGCCTCGAAGTAGACAGGCGGTTGTCCATAGTCTCCGCGCAGCGAGGCTGGAAAAATACCCGGCAACAGGGTGGCCAGCACGCTGTATCCGTACGCGGCCCCCACGCCGATGCCGATCAGGGTAAACATGTTGGGGCTGCGAAAGCGGAACGAATTGCGCGCGCGTTCGAAAAACGGCAGGCCGCACCAGACCACAATCGGGCTGGCCAGCAGCAACTCGATCCACGCCACCAGGTCTGCCCTGACCGCATGCGCAAGCGGCGTCGCCATGTGCGCCATGGCAAGCGCCAGCAGCGGCACACCCAGCCAGAGCGATACCTTGAGCCGATGACTCATGTCGCGGAGTTCGGGATTTTCCGGCGGTGCGGCGGATGCGGTTCGCGGCTCCAGCGCCATGCCGCAGATTGGACATGCACCCGGTTCGTCGCGGACCACTTCAGGATGCATTGGGCAGACGTACTCGGTCTTGACTGCCGGCAACTCGATCGTCTCCGGCTCCAGCGCCATGCCGCAGACCGGACAAACGCCGGGGCCGCTCTGCCTGACCTCGGGGTCCATCGGACAGGTATAAATCGCCTGTGGCGGGGCTTCGGGCTTGGCTTCCGTGGAACTCGCGTTCTCGGCCGGCTTGTCATGCGTTGGGAGTGCGCCGACGGTGGCAGTTGGGAGAGCAGCCGGCTTGGGCGCGAGTGCGATCGGGGTCCCCGGCAGAGGCTGCTGTTGCGTCTGCTGGGGTGAGATTCCGCCCAGTTGTACCATGCCGCTCATTCCGCCCATTCCGCCAGGTTTGTAGGCGGGGTCCAGGTACTTCTCCGGATCAGCCGCAAAGCGTTCGCGGCAGCGCGGATTGCAGAAGAAATACGTATTCCCTTTATGCACGTGGCTGCCGCCGCGAGCCGTAGAGGGGTCCACCATCATCCCGCACACCGGATCTTTGCTCCGGGTTCCATCAGCAGCTTGAACGTTGTTCACTCGCTCTTCCTCTTCCATGTCAGTCGGCCGATGCGCTCTATCCTACCCTCTTGCTATATAGTAAGACGTAAGTTGATCGTACAAGGGTTCCGAAATGCCCTCGTACCTCGCAAAGGACCCAGCCGCACATGACCTCTGTGGATGTTTGCTTCAGTTACGGGATGACGCCGACCGAGGCGACCATGCAGGCGTTGGACTACGTCCGTGAAGTATATGGCGTTCGCGGAATCCGCTTCAACGAAGCGGCACGATCGGTTCGGGTGGAGTACGACGCGACCCGGCTGAACGAGGATACCGTCGCCGCTTTGCTGCGCCGGACCGGACTGGAGATTTCAGGAAAAGTCGCGCTCACCTGAAGTGCCCTTTGGCTTCAGCCTCGGATTTTGCCCGGCCAAAATCGCTCACAAAATAGTGAAAGGGCCGCCCGAGAGCCTCTGGCCGAGTTCTCTCGTCAACCCTCTCACGCGCCGCTTCGTCTATCACTGCGCCAAAGCACTGACCCTAGCTCACGCGAACGTATTCCTCTTTTGCTACTCCGCAGACCAGGCAACGCAGGAAATTGAGGTTCTCCGTGGTGTAGCCGCACACCCGGCAAACGAAATACTGTTTGCTGGCGCCCTTCAAGGTCTCCAGTTTGTTCAGCGCTTCCGTATAGAGACGAGCGTGTTCGGCTTCAGTCTTGATGGCGTAGGTGAAGGTTTTGAGGGCGTCGGAGTTCTTCGCCGCTTTTGCCTCGGCAATGAATTCCGGATACATCGTGTCGCGCTCGTAAGTCTCGCCGGCGATTGCGACCGCGAGGTTTTCCCGGGTGGACTTGACCTCCGGAGCATGAATGTCAGCTTTAGGTTCCGCGCCCAGCTTGCGGATCACGACGGCGTGATTGTTGGCGTGAATCTCTTCCGCCTTGGCGGCGGCGCGAAAGAGACTGGCCACCTCGCCGTAGCCTTCTTCCCCGGCCTTTTTCGCGAAGGCAAGATACTTGTTGCGCGCGTTGCTCTCGCCATCGAAGGCGGCTTGCAGATTTTCAAGCGTGCGCGAGCTGTCCTTGTCCGCGGTTTTTGTTCCCACAATGGCGGCAGCCGGCAGCAGGATCGAAAGAATCGTTCCAAGCGTTGGAATCATCTGAGAGGCTCCTTTCAGAACCCTTCAAGTGTCATGCTGTACCAACCGCTCGCACAGTGACCCTCGTCGCAACCATGTGTGATCCGCCGCAAATGCGAAGGGCGCACTCGCATGCGCCCTGCTTGTGGATCATCGATTCATGGCATATCCGGAACGCCCGGGGCCCCGGCACGCGCCGTGGCCGCGCGTGTTGGCCGGCCGCTTACCAGCCCCGCGTTTGCAGCATATCGCTTTCAGCAATAGCCGAAACCGCCAGCCCCTTCATCGAACCTTTGACCTGCTCGCTCACCTCGGCCAGCACTTTGGGATCGTTGTAGTGGGTGGTGGCAATCACGATTGCCTTGGCCCGGCTCTCGGCCTCTTCGCGCTGGGCGCGGTCGTGCATATCGAGCGGGGTCGCGCCATCCTTCATGAAGATGCCGCTGCCGACAAAGATCGCCTCGGCGCCAAGCTGCATCATCAGCGCCGCGTCTGCCGGCGTGGCGATGCCGCCCGCGGAAAAATTCGGCACCGGCAGTTTGCCGGCCTTGGCCACCATGCGGACCAACTCGTAAGCAGCCTGGTGGTTCTTGGCCGCGGCGAACAACTCTTGTTCGCTCATGACGGTCAACTGCTTCATTTCCTTCACGATCTGCCGCATGTGCTTGACGGCGTGGACAACGTCGCCGGTGCCCGCTTCGCCCTTGGTGCGGATCATGGCCGCGCCCTCGGCGATGCGCCGCAGCGCCTCACCCAGGTTGCGCGCGCCGCACACAAACGGAGTGGTAAACGCATGCTTGTCGACGTGGTGCTCTTCGTCCGCCGGGGTAAGCACTTCGGACTCGTCGATGTAATCGACTCCCAGCTCCTGCAGGATTTGCGCCTCGGCGAAGTGGCCGATGCGGCACTTGGCCATGACCGGAATCGACACCACCGCCATGATTTCCTTGATCTTCAGCGGCGAAGCCATACGCGCCACGCCACCTTCGGCGCGAATCATGGCCGGCACACGCTCCAGTGCCATCACGGAGGTGGCCCCGGCTTTTTCGGCGACCTCGGCCTGCTCGGCGTTCATCACATCCATGATCACGCCGCCCTTCAGCATCTCCGCCAGACCGGTCTTCAGCCGCAGACCGGAGTTTCCATTACTCTCTGACATAAAACTTGTCTCCCCCAGTTGTCAGTATCTCCGTGCAAGGTCACTCCGCGACTCCCGGCCATTTCCTTCCTGAATTCGGCTTGGCATGTGCCGCCACCGGGCGGCAACTCTGTCCCTGACAGCAAAACGAGCGGAACGTGACCTCGGCTGGAACACTCTATTGTAGCGCGAACCGGGACTCGGTTGCGGACCAGCGGCGTTACGGGCCTGCTGACAGGCCTTAGACAAATCCCTTCTGCAACTGGCGTCATTTGCGATACACTGGCGCCCATTTCCGGCAGGACAAGAACTTGCAAGGAGCACGGCCATGGAGACACAAAGTGAAATTCGCCGGGTAGCAGTTGTCGGAACCGGCGTCGTTGGGGCGAGTTGGGCGGCATTTTTTCTGAGCCGCGGGCTTGAGGTTTCCGCGACCGATCCGGCTCCGGCCGCCGAATCCGCGCTGCGATCTTTTGTGGACCGCGCGTGGCCGGCGCTGGAAGGTCTGGGACTCTCTCCCGGGGCTTCTCGCGATCGTTTGTGCTTTGACGCCGACCTCGAAAAGGCACTTGCCGGGGCGCAGTTTGTTCAGGAAAGCGCCCCTGAACGCATAGACCTCAAGATCAAACTATTTGCCCGTATGGATGCCGCCTTGCCGCCCAGTGTGGTGATTGCCTCCAGTTCGTCAGGACTGAAAATCAGCGCCATCGAGTCCCACTGCAAGCACCCGGAGCGCTGCGTAATCGGTCATCCGTTCAACCCGCCACACCTCATTCCGTTGGTGGAAGTAGTCGGTGGAACAAAGGTTTCGCCGGAAAACATCGAGCGAACCCTGAAGTTCTATGCGGCCTTGGGAAAGCATCCGATCCACATTCGGAAAGAAGTTCCAGGGCATGCCGCCAACCGGCTTCAGGCGGCGCTTTGGCGCGAGGCTATCCATCTTGTGGCGGAAGGCGTGCTGAGCGTCGCTGATGTGGACGCGGCGGTGTGTTGGGGGCCGGGACTTCGCTGGGGTGTCATGGGGCCGAATCTGCTGTTCCACCTGGGCGGCGGGAAGGGTGGTCTGCAACATTTCCTGGAACACCTGGCGGGCCCGTTTTCGACCTGGTGGGCGGATCTTGGCAGTCCCGGACTGACGCCGGAAATCAAGGCAAAGCTGATCGCGGGAGTACAGGAAGAAGCCGCAGGCCGCTCGATCGAGCAGCTCGAAGAAGAGCGCAACCGGGCGCTTCTCGGCTTATTGGCAATTCGCGAGGCGGGCAAGCGCGGCTGACGGGCCAGCTTGTCGCGCTGGAAGAGCTTGCCGGCCGGTGTTTACCTTCCGGCGTTTACCGAGCACCCCAGCCGTCGCTCCGCTTCATGTGTTTGCTGAACATCTTTTGCGGATCAATCGCGATGAATGTGCCTTCGCTTCGTGCCAGTATCTCGCCTTCCAGGTTACGCACTTCGGCCACGTTGACGTGAACGCGTCCGCTGCTGCTGCGCTGCCGTCCTTCGGCGATCAGCGGCTTGCCGAGGGGCACCAGTTTTCGATACTCGACCGTCATTGCCTGGGTGACCGCGGTCACCTGCGTGATGCGGTTCGCCTTGCCCATTGCCTCGTCGAGAATTGTCGCAATGATGCCGCCGTGCGCGTGCCCCGGAGGCCCTGTGTGGCGTCGCGAAAGTTTAAAGCGGCAGACGAAGGAATTGCGCTCCTCGTCGAAAGCAAACTTCAAGCCTAACCCCTCTGGATTGTCAAGGCCGCAGCCGAAGCAATAGTTTGGAGCGCTCTTCACCTGCGTCCGATTGTTGCCGGCCGGAACGCCTGGGCCGCGCTCTTTCTCGGTCTTCTTGATGTTCGTAGCCATCCCGAGAACCAGCATACAACATGTGGATCGCGCAAGCTGCCGGGCATTCGCCGACGACCATCGGAATCTCCACCGGCACGGCTACAGGTATCAGGCCGGTACTTTGAAAACCGGTCAGGTCACCGGAAAACCTTCCGGCAAGCAAACGACTCTACCGCTTAGGTCCGTTCTGCTGGGGCGGCAATCGCTGAACCTCTCCAGGCAAACACGCATCTTATGGCAATGGCGTCTCAGCTCTTCCGAACCAAAACTCCCAGGCCGTCCATTGGAGGCAACGGACGCACACCTTTTCCACCGGAACCTTTTGGCGGCGGCGGAGGTGGCGGCGGCCGCGGCGACGGCGATCACATTCCGAATCCCAACGAGCGGTTGCGGCGCTATCGCATGGGGCTCACCTTGGCCGTGGCCTCGATCTCCATGCTGTTCCTTGCCTTCACCACGCTTTTTCTGGCGCGCAGAACTGCCGGCAAATTCGATCCCATCGCTGGAAAATTCATCACCGATTGGGTCCCGGTACATCTGCCGTCGAAGTTGCTGCTGATCAATACGGGGTTCCTGCTGCTGAGCTGCATCACCATCGAAGTTGCGCGCCGCGCCGCCACCATCGAGATGATCCTGGTTCCGGCCACGAGCTTGCCGGGCATCAAAGCCACTCCGGAGCATTCGATCGCGTGGGTGCGCCTGACCGCCGCGCTGGGAGCGCTGTTTCTCGCCGGTCAGTGGTTGACGTGGAACATCATGCATACGGAGGGCATTTTCTTCAACAGTGGTCCGGCGAGCAGTTTTGCCTTCCTGCTGACCGGCGCGCACGCCGTGCATCTGGTGGCAGGAGTCCTGGTGCTGATGTATGCAGGCTTCCACCGCCGGCAAAGGCGTTCGCTCGAAAGCCGCCGGATCGTCATCGACGTCGCTGCCTGGTATTGGCACTTCATGGGTCTGCTCTGGCTCTATCTGCTCGCCTTGCTGTGGTTCCTCAAATAGGTGCGCTGCTGTCAGGTTAGCCCCTTCATGGGAACCTCTCCGCGATTTATAATGTAATATTCCGGTTCCCTGGCTGACCGCGTCTATGGACGCAGGGCAGGCGCTCTTCGGGGATTGACTTCCCCGGCAGGAACTCGGATCGAATCGATTGTTTCGGCATGTCCAACGAATCCATCATCGTGCGCGGGGCTCGGGTTCACAACCTCAAGAACATCGACTTCGAAATCCCTCACAACAGTTTGACCGTCGTGACCGGGGTCTCGGGCTCCGGCAAGTCTTCGCTCGCCTTTGACACGGTTTACGCCGAAGGGCAGCGCCGCTACGTGGAATCGCTGTCGGCCTATGCCCGGCAGTTTTTGGAACGCATCGAAAAGCCCGACGCCGACCTCATAGATGGCATCGCGCCGGCGGTCGCCATCCGCCAAAAGAACCAGACCCGTAACCCGCGTTCCACGGTGGCAACGGCAACCGAGATTTACGATTATCTGCGTCTGCTCTTCGCCCGCATCGGACGCACTTATTGCTCGCAGTGCGGCCAGCAAGTCAAGAAAGACACGGTTGACGAAGTTGCCGCCACGGTGCTCGCCCTGGAAGAGGGCACGCGGCTCAATGTCCTGTTTCCGTTGCAACCCGCGCACGCTCCGGCGGAGCCGGAAAAGAAGCCTCGCGGCCGCACCAAGAAATCGGCGGCCCCGGCGGTCGACGACCTGCTCCGCGAGCGCCTGTTTGAACTTCGCAAGCGCGGCTTTAACCGGCTATTTCAGAACGGGCAGATTTTCGAGTTCTCTACGCCCGAGTCGCTGCTGGACGTGAACTTCGCCGCTCCGGTCTTCCTCTTGCTCGACCGCATTGCGCTGGAGCCCGACATCCGCGCTCGCGTCGTGGATGCGGTGGAGAGCGCCTACCGCGAAGCGGGAGAAGTGATCTTTGAAACCGTGCCGCGCGACGGCAGCGAGCCCCGGCGTTTGCGCTTCTCGCAGCGCTTTGAGTGCAAAACCTGCAATCTCAAATACGAGGAGCCCGAGCCTCGGCTGTTTTCTTTCAACAGCCCGTTCGGCGCCTGTCCTCGCTGTCAGGGTTTCGGCAACACCATCGACTTCGATATGGATCTGGTTGTGCCTGACACATCGAAGACGCTTACCGAAGGCGCCATCGAACCCTGGACCAAGCCCAAGTACAAGCCGTTGGCTGCCGAGATGAAACGTTATGCCCGCCAGGCGCGGATTCCTCTCGAGACTCCCTGGAGCAACCTGGACCCCGAGCACCGGCGCGCGATCATCGAAGGCGACGGCAAGTGGTTCGGCGTGCGCGGCTTCTTCGCCCATTTGGAGCGCAAGAAATACAAGCTGCACGTGCGCGTCTTTCTCAGCCGGTATCGTGGCTATTCCGTGTGCGGCAGTTGCGGTGGCGCGCGCTTGCGGGCGGAGGCGCGGCTGGTGAGGATTACGGACAAGGACATCTGCCAGGTTTGCGCCATGACGGTCGAGCAAGCGGCGATGTTTTTCTGGGGGCTCACCCTGGCGGATATGGAGAACGAGATCGCCGGCAAGCTGCTGGAAGAGATCCGCGACCGCCTGCGTTTCCTGCACGAAGTCGGACTCGAATATCTTACGCTTGACCGCCTGTCCTCGACGCTTTCCGGAGGCGAAGCGCAGCGCATTCAACTCGCGTCATCGCTGGGATCGCGCCTGGTTGGGACGCTCTACGTGCTCGACGAACCTTCCATCGGTCTGCACAACCGCGATACTTCGCGTTTGATCCACATCTTAAAAAGCCTGCGCGACCTCGGCAACACCATCCTGGTGGTCGAGCACGACGCGGAAGTTATGCGCAGCGCCGACCGTATTCTCGACCTCGGTCCCGGCGCCGGCGAGCACGGCGGAAACCTGGTGGCCGAGGGAACCTACGAGCAGATCCGGCTCAACCATGCTTCTCTCACCGGACGATTCCTGAACGGCGATCTTCAGATCCAGGTACCGCAAACCCGGCGGCAGCCCGGACGCTTCCAACTCAAACTTTTCGGCGCGCTTGGCCACAATCTGAAGGGGTTCGACCTCAACATCCCTCTCGGCATAATCGTGGCGATCACCGGCGTCTCCGGCTCGGGAAAATCCACCCTGGTTCACGACGTCATCTACAACGGTCTCGCCGAACAGAAGCGCCAATCCACGGGCGCGGTTTCCGAAGGGTCTTACACCCGGCTGGAGGGCGGCGAGTTCCTCGACGAAGTGGTCCTGGTCGACCAGTCGCCGATCGGGCGCACGCCGCGCTCCAATCCGGTGACCTACATCAAGGCTTTCGACGCCATCCGGGAACTGTTCGCCTCGCTGGCCGAATCGCAGAAGCACGGTTACACCGCCGGGTATTTCTCCTTCAACATCCCCGGCGGACGTTGCGAGCACTGCCAGGGAGACGGCACGGTTACGGTCGAGATGCAGTTTCTCGCCGACGTCGAACTGCTCTGCGAGGAGTGCAAAGGCACGCGCTATAAACCGGAGATTCTCGCGGTTCACTATCATGGCCGCAGCATCCACGACGTGCTTAATATGACGGTGAAGGAGGCGCTGCATTTCTTCTCTGGAATCCATAAGATCGTCGATAAACTTAAAGTATTAGATGAAGTTGGGCTGGGCTATCTGCGGCTGGGCCAGAGTGCCACTACGCTGAGCGGCGGCGAGGCCCAGCGCATGAAGCTTGCGGCACACCTTCAGCCGCACAGCCTGAACCGTCCCAAGCCCGCCGACGGGGTCCGCAGGCTTCCGCATGTTCTCTACATTTTTGACGAGCCGACCACCGGCCTGCATTTCGACGACATCAGCAAACTGCTGCTCGCCTTCCGCCGTCTCATCGACGCCGGCGGCTCTATTCTGGTCATCGAGCACAATCTCGACGTGATTAAGGTTGCCGATTGGGTGATTGACCTGGGACCGGAGGGCGGCGACCGGGGCGGCCAAGTGGTCGCCGTGGGGCCTCCGGAAAAAATTATGCAGAATCCGAAATCCTATACCGGACAGTGGCTGGCACGCGTGCTTCCCGCCCGCGAATTGAGCGTGTCATGAAGCGCTGCGGCCGTCTCTCCTGCTCGCTTGGCGGTATTCAGGCAGCCTAATTACACCGAAGCTGAATCCGAGTTTGTGAAGGCAGTGCCATGACAAGCTCGGCGCACAATTGGCTTCGCGATACTATTGGCAGCTTTTCGCCAAACGTTAGCTGCTCCCGCTGTGCGCTGCTCCTGCTGACGGTATTTCTTTTTTCACTTTCTTGCGCCGCACGCGAATCTCTTTCCGAACTTCGCAAGCGGGCCGATACGGCTCACGGCAGCGACTGCGCAAAGCTCTGTTTAGAGGCTGCGCACGCGCTCGTCGAAGAATCCTTTCTTCTGATTAAGAAGGGCGACGCCGCGACTGCTCAAACCGCGGTGAAGGATGCCATGGGGTATGCCCAGCGCGGCGCACAGGAATCGATCGCCTCGAAAAAACATCGCAAACAGGCGGAAATCTCGCTGCGCAAACTGGCAAGACGGCTCACCGACCTGGCGCGCTTGCTCGAACTGGAGCAACGCGCACCGCTGGAGTCCGATGTCGCCATGCTCGAAAAACTGCGCTCCCAACTTCTCTCCAGTTTGTTTGATCTGAAGGCGAAACAACAATGAAAATGCGCCTCCCGCTCTCCGCCCTGCTGGCGCTCACGCTTGGCGCGGGCTTGTGCCTTGCGCCGGAGCCCGCGGCGGCGCAGCGTCACGACCCGCTCACCCGCAAGGAAGTCGACAACCTGCGGGAAGCGGCGCAGATGCCGGATGCACGCACCAAGCTGTTCCTCGGCTTCGCGCGTGCTCGGCTTGAGGCAAGCGAGAAACTTCACACCGACCCGAAGTTACAGCAGCCCCAAACCCTTACGGAACTTCGTAGCCTGCTGTACGATTTCACCGATATTATTGACGAATTGGATGACAATCTCGACGCTTTCGACGACCGCGGTGCCGACCTGCGGGCGGCTCTGCGCACCGTAATTGAGACCGAAACCGACTTCCAGCAGAGGCTGCACAAGATCCGCGAAACTTTTCCACCCGCCGTGCTCCAGCAGGTGAAAGAGGAGTTAGAGGACGCAATTGAAGCGGTTGACGATAGCGTGAAATCCTCACGCGCCCTGCTCGACAAACAGAACGAGCGCAAGGGACAGGAGAAGACGGAGAAGAAAGCACGCTAAAGCCGGGCTCATAAGTCCATTTGGAGGAAACGGCGCCTCCTCCAACCTACGCAGTTATGGCGGCCGCTCCGGAGCGCCCGCCGGCTTCAGCGGAAGCCCGTCCAGCCGGCAAATCAACATCTGCAACTTCGCCGGAGAACCCGCGGCGCAAATCCAGCTTCTAAGAAACAGCGAGAGAGAGCCGACCAGTCGGCGGCCCGCGCCGGTGGACGTGTGATCCGAACAAGAATTATTCAGAGTGCGGGGGAATTCCACAGTGTACGCAGCCTGTGGGAGCAACTTGCCCGCGACGCGACAATCTTCCAGAGCTTTTGCTGGAACGAGTTGGCGGCCTCCTGCTTCGCCCGGCGGGAGCAGCCGCACGTCATCTGCTGCGAATCCGATTCGGGGGTGGCGCTCATCCCTGCCGCCATTCGCCGCGATGGCTCGACGAGCCTGCTGGGCGAAAAGCTGTTCGACTATCGCGATATCTTGCACGCGGGTGACGAAGCGGTGTTGTCGCAGGCATGGCAGCGGCTATGCGCACTGAATCGCCCTTTCAAATTGACCGCTTTGCGCGGCGAGGAGAGCCACAGGCTATGGCGAGGAGCGCAGCCGCAGCCTTTCGCGCACGCTCCCTGCGTGCGCAGCCTCGATCTTAAGCCGTTTCAGAGTAGTTGTACCCCGGAGTTATCAGCGCCGGGCCTGCCGCCCGGCTGCTTCACGGAGAATACCTTTCGCGAAACTGATATAAGCGCGCTGATTGCCCCCGGCGGGGCTTCGCCTATTTCCTGCCGAGACAAGTTCCTCTCGATGCATCCCCGCCTCGGGCGGCACACCCGGCGCATCGCTAAACAGGGGGTCACGTTCAGACAGCATGCAGGCAGCGAACGGGAGCTCGTGCGATTCGTCTTCGATACCAAGGGCAAGCAGGCGACGCCGTCGGAGAATCTTTTTCAGGACCGCGTGCGACGAGAGTTCATGGTGCGGATCGCCGCCGAAGCAGGGTCGCGCTGCGAGGTATACACCTATGAGACGAACAGCGAACTGGTCGCGGCACTGGTCGCCTTTCGGGACGATGCCGTGCGCTACTGCTACACCATCTACTTCGACCCGCGATGGTCTGGCTTTTCTCCGGGGCAGCTTCTGCTGTTTGAGGTGGCTGCGCGTTCACTGGCGGAGGGTCTGGACTGCGATTTCATGACCGGCGAATATCCCTACAAGAATAGAGTGGCAACTGCGCGTGTGCCATTGTTCACCGTGGAAGCCGAGGCCGGGGCGCTTGCAGGAATTTTCCCTTCCAGCGCGCTGGAGCAACGTCCAGCCGCACTCTCCGAGGCGGATGCCGCGGCAAAAAGCAAGAAGGACGGCAGCAGGCCGGCTGCCTGAGCTGCATCTTAGATTCTGTGCTGTCATGCTGAGCGAAGCGAAGCATCCCAGGGAGCTATCCCCTACCGCCCCACTTGGAGTTTTTTGATGAATCTTTCGGCTGTGCCTCAGCCCCACGCCATGTTGGGATTCTTCGCTCCCGATGGTCGCTCAGAATGACACAGTAAGGGTTATTAGCGAATTTCCGGGGCAGGACACTAGAACGTTTTCAAGAATCGCTTGGCCTGCTCCAACTGGGGAAACAGCTTCTCTTCCGCATGAAACTCTGGCCCATGGACAGAGCGACGGCTGCCACGCAGCTTGACGGGATGCCTGAGATGAAGCATTTCGTGATAGACCAGATATTCGATTGCATAGCACGGCACACGCGGGTGATCGAAGATGCGGCTGACCACGATGGCGTTGTGGGCTGGGTCGTAGTGGCCGAGGCTGTTACGGGCGCGGGCGCTGCTCCACGACATCCGCGGGCGCGCCAGCAGGCCATGGAAAAAGCGCAGGTTGAGGTCCTCGAAAATGGCGTCCAGATCGTAGGTGTGCCCCTGCGGTGAGGCGAAAACTTTGCGTCCGCGGATCTGCCGTACCAGGTGCGCCTTCTGCTGCAGGTCGTGACTGGAAACGTAGCGGCGGTAGCGCGTGGCGTGGCCCGTGTCGATGGGCTTGCGATATACCTTGGCCATGAGAATGTGAATGATGGCTCGCAGAACTGCTTCCGGCGCTCCCTCCAGGATATCGGAGATGCGCAGCTTGAGCGTTCCCTCGCGCAATCGAATGGTGTTATTGATGTTCGCGAACGGATAAAAGCGGACTTCGAAGGCGGGCATCTCCGCCCGCGGGCGAAGTTCGCGATAGGTCTCGCGCAAAATAGCTTCAAGCTGAGGAGTCAAGACAATTTCAATTTATCATGCGGCGGGCGCACGCCTTTGGCCGGGCGTCAATCGCCGTTCTTCACATTTTCCTTGACACCGCGTTCGATCCGACCCGCTTGGCGCACCAGAACACATCGGTTCGATACGGAAATTCGATCGTGTCTTTCCCCTTCGTTTGCGGATGCGTCGAGAGAAGTTCGCGCACCTGATCGAGAACCTGGTTCTTTTCCGCCGCGGGCATGGCCGCGATGAAGCTGGAGGACGCTACCCGGTCAATCACCATCTCACGGCCTCCCACCTGGATGTACCGGAAGTGCAGAACCTGGAGCGCAGTGAACAACTCAGTAAGCTCAAAAGCCGTTCGCCAGGCACCCGTTCTGTACCTGGGGGCACCCTTCTCGTGAACATGAGTGAGCTCCTCGAGCTTGGCGACCCAGTCCACGGATTCGTCTCTGGCGTTCCAGATCAGGCCGAGTTTGCCGCCCGGCTGGAGCACGCGATGAATCTCCTGCAACGCGATCGGCCCATCGAACCAGTGGAACGCCTGTGCGGCTATCACCGCATTCGCCGCTTCCGGCGCGAGCGGAATATTTTCCGCACTGCCCGCCAACAGCTCCAGCGAGGGCAGAAGCGCGGAAAACTTTTTTCGCATGCCTTCCACCGGTTCGACCGCGATCACTCTGGCCCCCACGGGTACCGACGCCGCGAGCAGCCTGGTGAACTTCCCCGTCCCAACGCCAAGCTCAACCACGGTGGAGGCCGGCCCGACGTTCAATTCCCGGAGCAAGTGCTCGACGGCATCCAGGGGGTATTCAGGGCGGCCGCGATCATAAATCTCGGGAGCGGCTTGGAAGCCCTTGGCGGCAATATCGTGAATTTTCGCTGTCATGTTCCAGCTTTATAACAGACGCTCGGCCAAGTGTGAAGCTGAGCTTCACAAGCCCGGCTTCGCGCGTGGAACTCCGAGCTGGTATTATCTGTTTTGCACTGTGCAGAGTAACCGCAAGCCGCTCCCCAATTCTGGTCGCGGGGACGTGGGGTTATCCGCGCAATGCGCAGATGCACCCTGAAGCAACTCACGCGTAGAGATTGCCAACGCACGCCACAACGACGGCAGTTTTCGCTGTGTGCGCGAGCTGCCAGAGAACTGTGACAATGTCTACGCCAAACCAACTTGACGATGTTCGACCGCGGGACAATGCAGGCGAGGCCCCTGTATTTGCGATCCTGTTCACAATCGGCTTATGCCACCTGTTGAACGACATCATCGGGGGGCTGGTGCCCGCCCTTTATCCGCTTTTCAAAAAATCCTATAGCCTTACTTTTTCGCAGATCGGGCTCATCACTCTCACCTATCAGATCGCATCTTCGCTTTTGCAGCCGCTGGTAGGTCTATACACCGATCGCCGACCCAGACCGTTTTCGCTGATGGCCGGAATGACTGTCACGCTCGGCGGCTTGATCTGGCTTTCCCGGGCCAACAGCTTCCATGCCCTTGTGCTTTCAGCGACCGCGGTGGGCGCAGGATCGGCGGTCTTTCACCCTGAGGCTTCGCGCGTGGCAAGGTTGGCCTCGGGCGGACAACACGGATTGGCGCAATCTATTTTCCAAGTGGGTGGGAATTTCGGATTCTCGCTGGGGCCGCTCTTGGCGGCATTCATCGTGATAGGGCGGGGTCAGCGGAGCATTGCGTGGTTCTCACTGGACGCGCTGCTGGCCATGGTTCTGCTCTTCATCATCGGAACCTGGTACAAACGGACGACATTGCACCGGATGAAAGTTCAGGTGGCAACAACGAATGTTAGCTCGCCGCTGCCCCCCAGAAAGGTCGCGTTCTCGCTTGCTATTCTGCTCACGCTGATTTTTTCCAAGTACATCTATATGTCGAGCATTACCAGTTATTACACGTTCTACCTGATCAGCAAGTTCCACCTGCCTGTGCAGAGCGCGCAGATTCGTCTGTTCACCTTCCTTGCCTCGACTGGCGCCGGGATATTGATCGGCGGGCCGCTCGGCGACCGCTTCGGCCGCAAATACGTCATCTGGGGTTCGATCATCGGGGTGCTCCCGTTCACCTTGCTTCTGCCTTATGCCAATCTGTTCTGGACCGGCATCCTTACCGTTTTGATCGGGTTGATCCTGTCTTCGGCGTTTTCGGCGATTCTGGTCTACGCGCAGGAGTTGATTCCAGGGAAGGTTGGGATGATCTCCGGGTTGTTTTTTGGCTTCGCCTTTGGCGTGGCAGGGGTGGCTGCCGCCATGCTGGGAAAAGTCGCCGATAAGACCAGCATTGATTTCGTGTATCGAATGTGTGCATTCATGCCGGCAATCGGCGTTCTCGCTTACTTCCTGCCAAATCTGGAGCCGGCCAAATTGCGCCGCAAGAATGCGATTTCAGAGCAGGTGTATCCCGAAGTTAACTAGTCTTCATGGGATATGCCTTTCGCGAAGCAGCTCCGATCATAGACATCACGAATTAAAGCAACGCAACTTCCCTCTTCCACCTCATCACCGCTCCGTTCTCTTCGAGCAGCGTCATCAGAAACCCGGTGCCGAGATCGGCTCCCGAAGTGGCGCCGATGGCGAACAGCTCCAGCGCCGCACCGCGAACGGCATCCGCTTCCTCGCCCAGTATGGCCACGATCAGGTTTTTCATTTTCTCGAAGAGCAGTCCTCGGCTGGCAAGATCAAGAAATGTGTTGGAGAAGATGTTGTTGCCGGTGGCGGCGCGAAATATCTTGTCGATTACCAGGCGCAGTTCCCGCTGGCGAAGCTGCTGAAGCAGATGCAAGCCTATGAGCACGCCGGCGATGAAATCGTCGCCACTGGGCGTAAGTCCCGCACCGCATCCCTTCAGCAGGGAGACGCCCTCAAGCAGGCTGCCCCCGAAAAGCTGCTCGCCGCCGCGCTGAATCCGGCTAACGAAAGCCCGCTCAACGGCGGAGGTGAAATTCCCGACTCTCTCGGGGGCAATGAGAAAGGCCAAGCTGTTCGCAGCCGAGGTATCCGCCAGCAACTGTCGAAGCAATGCCAGATTCAAAGGGAGACGAGCGGCACGGCAATCCTGAAGCGTGAAGTCCGAACGATAGCAATGGCTGCGATCGACGTTGAAGCGGCGTTCATCAATTTCTAAGAGATGTTCCTCGACTCGCAGGCAAGAGACGCGGGCCAGCGCCTGATGGAGGCCGGCACCCTCCAAGACGATGTTCAGCGGCCCAGCTCCGATTTCCCGGTTCACTAAGAAGACGAGGCCCCGGCCGTTCGAGAAATTGACCGCGCGCTTGAAGCGGGAGTGCACCGTGTAGCTTCCCCGCTCGACTTGGTCACCGACACTGAGCAGGTTCATTCGCGGGAAACACCAACCATGCTATCGAGGAAACGCTATCGGGAAACCAGCGAGCGCTAGGCGCGCCGGCGCCATCTAGAGCGCTTGGGGCCACAAGCATCGCTCGCGGCCCCTCGCGACGACTATTACTGAGGCAGCATGGCTACGATGCGGCACATGGAGGACTCCAACTCGATTCCGCGCAGCGGAAAGGCGCCTATCCAAGCCCGCTGGTTGCTGATCTCGTCGATCTGCCCGCCGATGTTCTCCGCATGCACCAATTTTTTGGGGAACAACTTGATGTGCATGATCTGGTAATAGGTTTCTGGCGGGAACATCTCGTCCCAAGACTTGCCATACTTTGCCTTCAGCTTCTTTTCGGCCTCAATAAACGGGCCTGGATGCCAGTCGCGGATGATGGTGTTCATCGGATGATCCGCGCTGCCGCAATCGAGGCCGATCCATTTCAGCTTCATATCTAACGCCCACTCGTGGAACTTCGGATCGGGACCCGGATGCTTCACGAAATAGCGCACTTCATCCGACTCCACCTGGTCCCAGGCGTAGCGATGGTAGCCGGTGTTGATGATCAGGATATCGCCCTGCTTGACCTCGACCTTGCTGGTGATCATCTCGGGCGAGTACAGATCGTAGTCACAGACTTCCTTCGAAATGTCGACGACAACGCCGGGGCCGACCCATTCCTCGATGGGCACCTGGCCGATAGCTCTGCCGTGGCCATAGAAGTGGATCTCGCCGTCCATGTGCGTGCCCACGTGATTGCTGGTTGTGATGATCTGACCATTGGCCCCTTGCCCCATGTGAGCGCCGGCAACCCGCTTGAAGTACTGAATGCCAAGCGGCATGTAGGTGGGCCACGGCGGCGTGTGAATGCTGAGCCGCTGGGTGAGGTCATAAATTCGTACGTTGCTCATCGATTCAAGGAATTCTGCTTTAGTCATCTCCCGCCTCTCTTTTGCAAATACAAATACCGCGAACTCTCACTGTTGCAAGTTTTCCGCAAAGCCCTCAAAAGCCTTCTTGAAGGGCTCCACCGGCGCGTCGACCACGCCCGCGCCGATCTGTCCCACTCCCGGCTGTTTGTGCGCGACACCGGTATCGATGAACGGAAGTATATTCGTCTCGACAACCTTGACGACATCGATTCCGGTGGGCGTGCCGCGGAAATTCAGGTACGGGATGCGATAGGTGGAGTTTTCCGCGACGGTGATTTCATACATCTGCCGGGTGTAACCAAGCGCATCCTCGGTGCCGCCGCCAACAAACTGCACAATGGCCGGGGCAGCAGCGATGGCGAATCCTCCCAGGCTGTTAGTTTCCGTAATGGCGCTGTCTCCGATATCAGGATTGGCATCGGCCTTGGAGTATCCCGGAAAGAACAGCGCGTCCGGCACGGCGGCAGGGCCGGTAAACCATCTTCCGCCCGTGCCGGAAAGCTGAATTCCAAATTCCGTGCCGTTGCGCGACATGACGGTGACGACGCTGCTGTTCTTGATGCCGCGCGCCGCATCCAGCGTCGCTTTGGACGCCGGCATCGAGAGATTCAGGAAGAAGTGATCGTTGCGATTGATGAATTCCAGGACTTCGGCGGCAACAGCGGTGTTAGGACAGGTCTGCACGATGGCCGGCGCGACCGCGCGATAGAACAATGATGTCGCCGCCCGATTGCGATTGTGAACCTCGTCGCCCATTTGCAAGGCTTGAGCAATCAGGTTTTTCAGATCGAGCTTTCCAATCTTGGCCAAAGCGTCTTTCAGGCATGGATAGAGCGCCGTTTCCATCCACCTGAGCCTCTGGATGACCGTCTCATCGAAGGCGCCGTAGCGCAAAACTTTGCCTAAGCCCTCGTTCATGGTGCAATAGGCAAGATTTCCATATTGCTCGTTCTTGATGATGAATACCGGCATCGACGAGGAAACGATTCCCGCCATCGGACCAACCGCATTGTGCTCGTGGCATGGCGCGAACTCGATCTGGCCGGAGACCGCGAGCCGCTCGGCTTGCTCGGGACTAGCGGCACGCTTTTCGTACAGCAAAGCGCCTACGACTGCACCGCGCATGGGACCGCACATCTTTTCCCACGTGATCGGCGGTCCGGCGTGGAGCAGCAGGTTAGGTTTCATGCCGGGAATGACGTCGAGTGCGCGCCCCATGCCGACGAGGTGCGGCATGCCGGCCTGGATGATTTCCACCGCCTTGGCATTCGCCTTTTCGATCTCCGGAAGCATGGAGCTGACTCGTTTCATCAGGACGGCATCGACATTCACCGGCGGCCTCCAGTCAAGTTGGACGGCTGGCGCATGAGCATCATCCAGGGCCTGCTTGAACGCCGACAGCCCAACGTTAATCACCTTGAGTTCGCTGCTAAACAGTTTGTGCAAGGGAACCGCCCTCCAGATGTTGCAGGGTGTACATCGCCAGTTTGCAGGCGGCGGCGTTGCTGGGCATGACGATGGCGCCTGCCTCTTGCAGCCGTTGGCCGGTTTTGTCCCGGCCTTGCGGGTCCTGGTCGGTGCCGGTAATCGAACAAACCACCGTCACCGTCTTGCTCGCCTCGCGAATAACCTCGAAAAGTTCGCCGGCGGGATCAGGGTTCGAGCCGTAGCCGAGAATGACATCGAGAAGAATCACGGCAACTTCGGGGTCCGCCGCTTCGTGCAAAATTCGACCGTTGCGCAACGAGTAGTCGATCATCGGGTGGGGTCTGCCCACTGTAAACTCATCGTCGCCAAGATCGACAACAGTATTCTTCCGGCTTTCAAGAGAAACTTCGAGCCGGGCGGCGCGACCGACAGGGACGTTCGAGTAGACATCGGCGACGGTATTAGCGAACAGCGCCTGCGCCTCGGCGCAAAAGGTTCCGCCGCTGAAAAGCCCGCGCAGATACTTCTGACCTTTGCGCCGCTTGGCAGCTTCGCGGCCAGCCTGTTGCCGGATTTCGCTGTCTCTGGCGGCGAGTTGTTCGGGAACCAGGCGAGGATTCTGGCCGCGGGATACGGCTAACGCCATCAGCGCGGCTTCCTCCAGCGTCGAAGGGCCGCCCGGCTTCGCGGCGCCCACGAACAGATCGATCACCGGCTTTCCGGACTCTCTGATGATGCCGCCGAGCCGCTCCAGCACCTCCGGATGAGGAGGTTTGGAAATCAGCAGAATCACGCGAGTGCTTTCGTCCTCGGCGAGCGCCTTCAGCGCCTCAATCAACATCAGGCCGCCGACTTCCCGCTCGACATCGCGGCTGCCGCTTCCAATTGCCTGCGAAATGCCGCCGCCGGCATTGGAGATGATGCAGCTCGTCTCCTGCATTCCCGTCCCCGAAGCCGCAACGATTCCGATTTCGCCGCGCCTGACCACGTTGGCAAACCCCAGAGGAACACCGTTGATGATCGCCGTGCCGCAATCGGGGCCCATCATCAACAGCCCTCTCTCGCGGGCCAGTTCTTTCAGCTCGATTTCGGTTTGTAGGGGAACGTTGTCGGAAAAAAGCATGACGTGGAGACCGCTTTCCAACGCACGCCTCGCCTGGCCGCCGGCAAAGCGGCCGGCAATGGAAATGAGCGCCAGGTTGGCCCCGGGAAGAACCTTGAGCGCACTTTCAAGGCTCGCCGGACGCAACTCCTTGGCGCCGCTTTTGCTGCCTGATTCCTTGAGAATAGCGTCCACGGCGGCAAGGGCGGCGTGCGCGGCAGTCTCGGTTTCTGCTTTCACCGCGACCAGCAGGTCCGAATCTGAAGCGCCATCGAACTCGGCAAGCCATAGACCGGCGGAGTTCAAGATGGCCCGATTCGCATTCGTCCCCATCACCACTGCCGCATCGCCTATGCCGGCCATGGCGGCGATTTTTTTGCCGCACTGCATCAGCGTGATGGAATCGAAATAGGCGCTTCTTTTGACTTCTCCGGCAATCATCATCGAGACGTTAGCCTCCTGCAATCTCTCTCATAACCGCCTGCCAGCCCGAAGTGGGACCGGTGCGAGACCGGCTCACGTTTGCCGATTACCTTCCTCAAGGGCAGGCACAAGGCAGTATCCTACGCCGCCGGCGCCGGCCGCTGCGCAAGAAACTTTGTTATTCTTTGTCTCTCTTTCAAGAAGATATTGTATACATCTCCTAGGGTTTCACAACCGGATTTGCCGAGGTCCCCAACAAGCGCCGCAGTTGTGCTTGTTGGGGTGCAAGCGAGCGTTCGACTGACACAGGAGAGGCATCGTGGAGCCAATTGCTGGTGAGCGGCAGGATTTAATCGTCGGCGTCGAAGACAAGATGACGCTGAAAGAATATCTGATTTACGGACTGCAACAGGTACTGGTGGAAAGTTCGGCGTTGACCTTCCCTGTCGTCACCGGAATGGCGCTGAAACTGCCCCGGGAAACCGTCCAATACATGGTTCAGGCATATTGCATTGGCGCCGGCATTGTCACCATCACCCAGTCGACAAGATTGCTGCGATTGCCGGTGGTACAGGGTCCGGCGGCGGTGTTCCTGTCGTTAACCATCGCGCTGGGAGGCACGCTGGGAACCGGGGCGGTATGGACAGCCATGGTAATCGGCGGCGTTGTGTCCGCCCTCTTAGCCTGGCCATTGGGTATCTGGGGAAAACTCAGGCCAATCATCGCAGCCCCATCGATCTATGGCCCGCTGATTACGCTGATCGGGTTGTCGCTCACCGGAGTCGTAATCGGATTGATCATCGGCAAACCGGGAACCCCGGAGTTTGCCAGCGGCTTCAACGGCATACTGGCCACCATCACTTTTCTTATCGCGGTAACCCTGATTGTCTATTTCAAGAAAGGCTTTCTGCGCTTTGGCGCCATCCTGGTGGCGGCGATCGCGGGGTCGCTGATCGCTTCCCTGGCCGGGAGAACCAATTTTGCGGCAGTCGGAAATGCCGCCTGGTTTGGCTTGCCGAGGATCATGCCGTTCGGTTGGAAATTCGATCTCACGGCTTGCTTCATCATTTTCGCCGGCTATGCCATCGCCATCATCGAATCGATGGGCAACTACATCCTGGTGGGCGAGATCATGGCCAAGCAGAAGATCGACGAGAAGCGCATTAACCGTGGCATCTTTGGCGAGGGGCTGGGTTCGGCCGTCGCCGCCCTGATCGGGGGTTCGGGAACCACCTCGTTCGGCCAGAATATCGGAGCGCTGTCGGTCACCGGCATCGGCAGCAGGCACGTGATCACCTCAGCGGGAATCATCGTGCTGGTGCTGGGCTTCATTCCGAAGGTCGGAGCCATCGTCGCCAGCGTTCCGCCAGCCGTTTTGGGCGGGATCTATATCCTTACCTGGGGCATGCTGATCATGCAGGGCATCCGCGTCTTCGGCAGGATGGAACTGACGAACCTGAATATGACCATCGCCGGATCGAGCTTTATGGTCGGCATGGGCGCATATTTTCTGCCGCCGGCGTTCCTGGCAACGCTATCGCCGTCGGTGAGGGCAATCATGTCCACCGGACTCATTGGCGGAACCATCGTTGGCGTCTCGCTGTTCGTGATTTTCAAACTCATTTTAGGAATCGACCGCGAGTCTCCAGCCAAAGCACCAACCGGGGGAGACAGCGCAAGCAGTGCGGCGCACTGAGCGCGGCTGAAAGGCAAATCATCGAGGACCGGTCCGTCCGTGATGAGCGCGGGTGAGCGATCGGTCCTCTTTTTGTCTTTAGATGGAAACGCCGATGGAGACAATCGGCGCATGATACTGCCGCCCTGCTCAGCTACGCTTCGCCAGAAATGTCACCGGCTCGTGGGATGCTGCCTTCACCACGAAGTATCTTAGGCAGACTGCACCCGCCAGAAACGACACCGCTCCCAGCAGCATGGGCAGCTCCGCGACACCGGAAAACGCTGCATAGACGTAGCAGACGAGCGGCAGCAGTATTCCCACGACAATTGTGCTCACAACAAATGGCGCTAAGAGTTGCCGCCCCGCGAGACGCCTCAACCCTTCCCAACAGCCACATCCCATGGCGGCGGAGCTTCTTCCCCAGAAAGCGACAAAGAGTATCGTCACCGGCAGCATGACGATCAGCGCCGCTGGGCGCAAAGTCGCCTGCATGCCTAGATGAAGAGCACTGTCGGCCAGGGTGAGCAAGCTGAGGCCGCTCATCAGGGAATAGAGAAACATCAGCCCCGGCAGCAGGCGGGAATGCCACAGGCGGATGTCCTTGGCGCCGAACAGAAGGAAGCCGGGATAAGCGGCCACCAGCGCGGAGCACAAGACCGTAAGCATCGCTACCGCTGGAACCAGCATCCGCAAACCGGCGAGCAGGGCGGTGATGAGCAAAAGCGCGGCCGCGATCAATGCGAGGTTAAATACGGCGCCGCGCGCCATCCATGAGGTTCCAGGGTTCGCCATCGATCGCAACGCCTTCGCCGGGCGGCCCAGCTCCGATGCCAGCAGTAGCAGGCCGAGCAGGACGAGAACCACTCCCGTGGCAATCACCGCCACGCTCAGGCCGCGATATCCGTTGCGAGCGGCAATCAGGAGGTAGCTTCCGAGAAGGCCTGCCCCCGCGCCGCCGAAAAAAAAGTCCAGCGAGACCCTGGCTCCCCACTCTGCCTGTAAACGCGGAGACATTTACTTGACTCCTATGTAGTACACGGATGGGTGGTACGTGCCCTCCGGCTTCAAAACCTCCGGCTTCTCTTCCGCCAGCAACTTTGCAACCCTGCTGCCGGGGTCATCGCGATCACCGAAGATTCTGGCATCGTACGAACATACTTCCACGCAACGCGGCAGCCCGCCAACCGATAGCCTGTCTTCGCAAAAATCGCATTTCTCAACGACGCCCTTGCGCGAGTCGCCGCCGGCACCTGCGGGAACGTCGGGCGGAGGTGTTCTGGCTTCGTTAAAATGCCTGGCCATGTAGGGGCAAGCGAGCATGCAGTACTGGCAGCCCATGCACTTGTCGTAGTCGATCAGGACCAGGCCGCGAGGGTCCCGGTAAGTGGCTTTCGTGGGACAGACTTTAAGACATTCGGACTCTTCGCAGTGCATGCAGAGTATCGGGATGTAAAGTTTCTTTACCTCCGGGAACCTCCCGGATTCTTCTTCGATCACCCTGCCCCATTGGATGCCGCTTCCGGTTTGGTTATCGAGTTTGCACGCCACGGTGCAGGTGTCGCAGCCCACGCATTGATTGAGGTCGATAACCATGACGTACTTCATCGCTGGGCCCTCCTGACGTTGCAGAGGGTGCCGCGCAGCGGAGTCGTGCCTATTCCCAGCGAACAGACTTCGTTATTCATCAGCAGGTTGTCGTTCGACTCGCCGGGCCAGCCGTGTGGCACACCGACCACCCTGGGATGGATTCCTTCCGTGAGGCGGGCCACCAGAGATATGCGCCCATACGGCGACTCGACAATGACTTTGTCGCCGTCTTCGATGTGCAGCGAACGTGCGGTAGAGGCGTTGATGTCCAGCACGGGAACCGGCTTGACGTCGCGCAAGGCCGGGACGTTGCGCAATCCCGTGTGGAAATAGGTGACGACACGCCTTCCCGTGGTCATGACAAATGGGTACTGCTTAGCCAATTCAGGAGTGCTGTATGGGCTTTCGTGCGGCTCGCGGTAAAACGGAAGCGGATCGTATCCCCATTCTTCGAGACGGCGCGAATACAGTTCAATTTTGCGGGACGGGGTCCTGAACCCCTCCTGCAGATGCTTGCCGCGGATCATCGGAGAAGGCACGCTCTCGCCTCCGGCCTGGAGTTCCTCGAAGGTGACGTTCAGGGGCTTCACGATGTAATTCAGGTATTCTTCTTCGGAGTCCCAGAAATCCGGGAGCTTCAGTTTCTTGGCGAGCCGGGCCATGATTTCAATATCGGAGACGGCTTCGCCCACGGAAGCAATCTTCCGCCTGATCCGGAGCGGCCCATAAGTAGCTTGCGAGGAGTCGGCCAATCCGTTCTGCTCAAGCCATGAGGAGGCCGGCAGAACCACGTCAGCCATTTCCGCCGTCTTGCTCATAAAGAGGTCCGCCACGGCCAGAAACTCGACTTTGCGCAATGCTTCCTGTGCCCGGCTTGAGTTGGCGATGGATAGTGCCGGGTTCCCTCCCATCAGGAAGATGGCCCTCACCGGATATGGTTTGCCGGTCAAGATCGCTTCCAGGATCGCGGGCCAATGGGCCATCGGGAAATTCACTGGAAGATTTTTACTGAGCAAAGGATACGCGTCGGCGCCCAGGCGTTTCGCTTGCAGCTCTACGGGCATTCTGTCGCGCAGGATGAAATCATTGGTATCGATAGACACTTGGCCGGCGGCATGCGGAAAGATGTTGCCACCCGCAACGTCAATGTTGCCGGTGACGCACGCCAGCAGCGCGACCGCCCTGCTTAACTGGATAGGGTCGATCACCTCGTCCAGAGTGCAAGCGATTTCAATGCATGCGGGCCTGGTGGTGGCAAACAGCCTGGCGGCCTCTACGATCAATCTTTCTTCCACCCAGGTAATCTCAGACACCTTGCCAGGACTGTACTCGGGAACCCTCGCGGTTAGTTCCGTCAAGCCCACGCAATAGCGCTCTACGTACTCGCGGTCATAGAGGCGTTCGCCGATGATCACATGCAACATGCCCAACGCCAGCGCGGCGTCGGAGCCGGGACGGACCGGAAGCCAGAGGTCGGCCTTGGCGGCGATATTACTCTGCACAGGGTCTATGACGATGAGTTTGGCGCCACGCTTTCTGGCAGCCATCAACTTTTTGGATTTGGGAGGCCATGTCGCCGGAGGATTGGCTCCCCATACCAGGATGCACTCGCTATTGGCGAGGTCCGGCCATTCCAGGGCGAGGCCCCCGAAAGTCAAACTCTGGGCAATGGAGCGTGGCGTGAAACACTGTGCGCCGCCCGACTCGGTCCAGTTGGGCGTACCGAAGAGGTTTGCGAAGCGGTTGAAGACTCTGATCCATGATCCCCGGTTGGTGCCGCGGGCCATCACCACGGATTCCGGGCCGGACTCACTTTTGAACTGGTTGAGCTTGCCGGCGACGATTGTCAAAGCTTCGTCCCACGACGCCTCTCGCCAATTGCCGCCGCCTCTTTCTCCGGCACGAACCAGCGGAGTTTGCAAGCGTCCGGGATGGGTGAGAAGTTGCACGGACGCGAGCGCTTTGGGACAAACCGAGCCTTGGGTGACGGGATCGTCCGCATCCCCGGCAATCTCTTTGACTGTTCCCTGCTCCAACCGCACTTCCAGACCGCACTGGTTGTGCCCGCAGATGCAGCAACACGTCTTGACACGATCGCTTTGGAGATTGGCACGGTACAAAGACATTTCCGACGTCCTTGGAAAACCGGGGAGCAGCAGCTTCATTACGACTCAAGCCGCGCCAGCCTAACGGTGATCAGCATCACTCAACCATGTGACCCCGGGCGCCGGTTAGGATTTTCGGCATTCACCGAGCGCTTTCAGAACGGGTATCCCCGGAGCCGCGCCGGGGTCCCCGGCAGACGCTTGGCATTTGCTGGGGTGACTTGATGGGATTTACCTTTCGCGAACTGGTCTAACGCAGGCATTTCTTTTATGATTCTCGCTTATCGTCGCAATCACACCAAGGAGCCAGCCATGTCTTCGCAGGTCGCCTCGCCGAATAGCTATGGGCCCTCAATCAGTTTGGAAGCTGCCAAGAAGGCCGCGGCAGCGGCACTCGCCGAAGCGCGCAAGAATAACTGGACCATGGCGGTTGCCATCGTCGATCCCGGCGGGCACCTGGTTTACTACGAAAAGATGGACCATACGCAGGTTGCCGGTGCCAACATCTCCATCGATAAGGCCCGCTCGGCCGCTCTTTTCAAGCGCCCCACCAAAGTTATGCAGGATATGCTGGCCTCCGGCGGCGCTGGCCTGCGCGTGCTCCGCCTGCGCGGCGCCATTCCGGTTGAGGGCGGTCTTCCACTGATCTCCGAAGGCAAGATCATCGGCGCAATCGGTCTCTCGGGTGACAGCAGCGAAAACGATGGCCGCTGCGCCCAGGCCGGTGTCGACACGCTGAAGTAACATGTCGTCGCCGGCGTAATTCCACCGCTCCGCGCCGCTGGCAGGCGCAAACTCTGCATTTGCGTCATTGAATGATGACGATGCGGCGGTCGGCAGGTAACTGCACTTTTCAGCTTTGATTCCGCCGGGCCCAATGGTATTGTCGACCCTTCCGAAGAGTACGGTACGGACTCGGCCTTGCATCTAGAAAGGCCTTGAAAGGGTCGCATGAGTATGAACAGCACAACGGTCTCGGCCCCTGCGCAAAAGCCGGCGCATATGTACCAACTCATTGCCGCCGCGTCGATCGGCAACGCCCTCGAATGGTTTGACCTCCTCATCTACGGCTATTTCGCGGTCACCATCTCGCGGCTCTTCTTTCCTTCCGCGAACGAAACCGTGTCGTTGCTGATGGCGCTGGGCACTTTTGGTATTTCGTATCTGGCGCGGCCGGTCGGGGCTATTTTCCTGGGAGCCTATGCCGACCGGGCCGGGCGCAAGGCCTCCCTCCTGCTTTCAATCGTTTTAATGATGATCGGCACCTTCCTCATGTTGATCATGCCCAGCTATGCATCCATCGGCATTCTGGCGCCGATCTGTGTGCTTCTGGCACGTCTCATGCAAGGTTTTTCGGTCGGTGGCGAGTTCGGCAGCGCTACCGCGTTCCTGGTGGAACATGGCTCCGAGAGAAAAGGATATTTCGCGAGTTGGCAATGGGCCAGCCAGGGTTTGGCCGCGCTGATAGCGTCGGCCTTCGGAGTGGCCCTGACTACACTCCTGACAAGGCAGCAGCTCGAGTCCTGGGGTTGGCGGACGCCCTATCTCTTCGGCCTGCTGATCGGGCCCGTAGGTCTTTACATCCGGAACCGTGTAGCCGAAACGCCGGAATTCCTCAGCATCAAGCCCACTCGGACTCCGGTGCGCGACCTGCTGGTGAACCAGTGGGACCGCGTGCTTCTCGCCATAGGGGCGGTCGTGGTTTCCACCAGTTCCAATTACCTGATCCTCTACATGCCCACGTATGCCGCCAAGTCATTGCGTCTGCCGCAATCAACCGGCTTTGTGGCGACGCTGGTAGGCGCCTGCATCCTGACCTTCGGGGCGCCGATGATCGGGCATTGGTCGGACAAGGTCGGACGTAGCCGGATTATGATGGCGACAACCCTGTTATTTCTTGTTTCCGTCTATCCGGTTTTCATGTTCCTGACGGCTCATGCCTCTATGGCCACGCTCATCGCGGCCGTGGCTTGGATGAGTCTATTGAAGACTGGATATAGCGGCGCGCTGCCGGCCTTCCTTGCCGAGTGCTTCCCCGCCCAAACTAGGGCCACCGGAATGTCGCTCAGCTACAACATCGGCGTACCCATATTTGGCGGATTCGCTCCGTTCTATATCACTTGGCTCATCGTCCTGACTGGCAGCAATATGGCGCCTGGCTTCTACATGATATTTACCGCGCTGCTCGGCCTCGTCGCTTTGCTCATAGCACGCGCGCGACTGCATCTTCAGTAGCACTTCGGAGCTGGGCACCCGGTCTTAGCCCCATAAACGACAAAGCCCCTCGGTCCGATTGACCGAGGGGCCACGCAACCCAAAGCGAACGCTTACCGCCGCCATCCGTATGGATGCCGAACCTCGTATCCACGGTAATGGTAAGCATAGGGCCTTGCACACCACCGTCCGCCAACCACTACAGGCCCCGGATAGACGTACCCGGGCGACACCGCCACGTAGGACGCCGGAGCAACCACGTACGGGCCGGGGCGAACAGCTACGTAACCGTAGGGACGCGGAAAGACCCGACCCACTCCCACGCCGACCACGACCTGCGCGTTCGCCGTCGCCGGCGCCACCAGCAATACAGCAATCACCAACGCCAGTAACGCGATTATCGTTTTCTTAAGCATTTCTTTAGCCCTCCGTCTTCTGTATTTTCAAAACCCCTCCCAACCGAAAAGTTGCTACAGCCCGTTTCATAAATAGTTTCTTGAAGGGGCGCGGCTTTCATGGGATTTACCTTCGGCGAATCTGGTTTAGAATGGCCGGATGAATTCAATCAGCACGGAACTCTCTCATGTCATAAGCTCAGCCGAAGCCGTTCTTCAACAGGTTAGCGAAGAGCAGAGCAGGCAACCGATATTGAAGGGCGGGTGGTCACCGAAGCAGGTCCTCGGACATCTGATTGATTCGGCCTCGAACAACCATCAGCGGTTTGTGCGAGCCGCATTGCAGGGTCCGCTCGACTTTCCCGGTTATGACCAGCAAGGTTGGGTGCGTGTTCAGGCTGTTGAAGAAGCGCCTTGGCCAGCCCTCATCGCCCTGTGGGCAAGCTACAATCGCCACCTTGCCCACGTCATCGCCCACCTGCCTCCAGCTCAGTTGGGAGCAACTTGCCGCATTGGTTCCGGTGAGCCCGTGACTCTGCGGTTTCTGGTGGAGGACTATTTGCGCCATTTGCTGCATCACCTTACGCAACTCGGCGCTGTTGCTCCGGCGCGTCAATCGTAAGCATCCCAGGCCTGAAGCGTTCAGGCCAGAGCCCATTCGACCGCTGCTTCGCTGTGGATCGCTGTCGTATCGAACAGGGGAATCGTGCTGTCGCTTTGATCCACGATCATCGGCAACTCGGTGCAGCCCAGAATGACGCCTTCAGCGCCGTCGGCGGCCAGCCCGGCAATTACCTCCCGCAACTTCGCCTTCGATTCGGGATTTACAACGCCATATACGAGTTCATTGACGATGATCTCGTGCACCAGCTTGCGCTGTTCCGGAACCATGATGCGCAGCCCGAACTTCTCGTGCAGCCGGCCCTTGTAAAATTCGCGTTCCATAGTGAAAACGGTACCCAGCAGCGCCACACACTCGAGACCTCGGGCCACGATGCACTGCCCGGCGGCATCGGCAATATGCAACAGAGGAACACCGACTGATTTCTCAACTGCTTCAGCCGCGATGTGCGGAGTGTTGGCGCATATCAGCACGCAATCCGCGCCGCCGCGCTCTAACCGCCGTGCGGCGTCCACCATCATCGCAGTCACTTCCTGCCAATTTTCCACGAACGCCAGCTGTGCTAGTTCATCAAAGTCGATGGAATACAGCAAAAGCTTGGCCGAGTGATATCCGCCGAGACGGTTCTTCACCAGCTTATTCAGCAACGTATAGTAGTGTGCCGTGCTCTCCCAACTCATTCCGCCGATCAAGCCAATGGTCTTCATTCGCGATCTCCTGTTGCGACTTGCATTCTATCGCCGTCAGGCGGCCAAACGGCAATGACTCGGCAAACTGGCGGACATGCTGCATAATTGCCACGAGGCGAGGTGGAACATGGTGGATTTATCCGTTGCGGATGGCAGGTTGATTCTGCACGTCCGTGGAGCCGACAAACTGTGGGCGTTCAAAAGTTCGCTCGAAATCCCCTTGCAACACGTAGCGGGAATCAGGGCGGACAGCACGATAGCGCATGGCTGGTGGCACGGAATCAGGATGCCCGGAACCAATATTCCCGGAGTGCTCACTGCAGGCACGTTTTATCAGGACGGCAAACGGGTCTTCTGGGACGTTCACAATCCCGACAACACAATTGTGATTGAGTTGAGAGACGAGAGGTATAGCGAACTGATCGTCGAAGTGGAAGATTCGAACTTCGCCGTCGAACTGGTCAAGGCCGCATTGCCGCATGCGTAGCCTGCTCAGTGCGTACGAATAAGTTGCATAACGGCCAGCAAGTGATGAGCCTCATGAAGGAGAAAGAACTCCAGCCACTGCCCTAGTGTCATTTCCCCAAATTTTGGATGAATTCCTATCCGCGAGAATTCCGCTGCTGAAAGATGGTCGACCTCGCTCACTAACTGCGCACGCAACGTGCGCAAAGACGACAGAATCCCGGCCGTGGGCAACAGCATCCATTGCGGCCACTCTGCATCGTCTTCCGCCCGATAGCGCGGCAAAGGCGGACAATCTTCACTTCGTATGCGCTGCATTCGGCTGAAGAACATCTCCTGATACCGCGCCAGGTGCGCCAGGTGCTCGCGTGCCGACCACTTCCCTGCGATTGGCCGATTGTCGAGCGTGCCCTCCGGAACTCCAGAGAAAAGAATCGGTAAGCAATCAAGCTGCGTTCGCAAACGAGTCACTGTAGTTTCAGGGGCATCCATGACACACTCGTCTGAAAATCTTACCGCAAGGCCGCCGCGTGCCGCTTCCTGCCGGGTCATTCTTTGATCGGAAAAACCCCGCGACTTGATCGGAAAATTCCCGTGTTCTTGGAGCCGATAAATGTCAGGCAAATTACTGAATTCGCATAGGATATCGGCATTCCCCGCAGCGGCTCGTCCAGGGTTCCGTGTACCCGGCCAGCAGCTCTCGATTCCAGGTAAACTCGCTCGAATCTCTGGCCATCTGATCTGCTGTGCCACTCGGACCGAAGTACCTGAACGCAATCATAAAAAAGTTTGCGCTCACGGCAGTACTGGCCAGCATCACTGTGCTCGGCTTGCCTGCTGCCATGGCGCAGCAGTTTGTTTTCAGCCCGACAACCACGCTATCCGCCGAGACGGCCAACAACACCAGCGCCGCCTCTTCTTTCAACACGCTAAGCAACGGGGACGCCGCACCAGGGAATGTCAGCAAACTGGCGCCCACGAATCTGCTCTACCCAGGCGCCACAACCGCGATCTACGCGCAATTGATGCCGTGGTTCGGCCAATCCAACCACCTCAACGTAGGCTATAACTCCGACGATTCCACGCAGGTACACAAGCAGGTTACCGACATGTTGAGCCGTGGCATCTCCGGCGTCATCGTCGACTGGTACGGCCCCGATGCGGCCGTCGAAAACAACACCACTTTGCTGATCATGGCCGAGGCTGAAAGCAGTAACGGTTCTTTCGTCTTTGCCGTCCAGGAAGATGTGGGCGCGCTGAGCGCCTGCGCAACAACGTCGGAGTGCGATGTAACGCAGCAGGTTATCAGCGACCTGACTTATATCAACACCACTTACGAGGGCTCGTCGGCTTACATGACTGTTAATGGCCGCCCGGCCGTGTTCTTTTTCGGCGTCGACAAATACTCCATCAACTGGCCCCTGGTGCGCACCAGCGTTCCCGGCAATCCATATTTCATCTTCATCGGCACAAGCGGGTTGACCCATGCGGATGCCGACGGATTCTTCGCCTGGGTCATTATCGATACCAGCAATCCCGACGACGAGAGCCTAAGCGTGCTCTCCACTTTCTATTCCGGAATGCAGGCCCTTCCGAGCGACTTAACTTATGGCGCCAGTTACATCGGCTTCAACGAATCTCTTGCGTTCTGGATCAAGAGCAATCCCCGCATCATGAATCAGCACTGCGGGCAAACCTGGCTGGACACGTTCGCTGCGGTTGCCAAAGCCGGCTACTCGGCAGGCAATCAGCTACAAGCAATTCAAATTGTCACTTGGAATGATTACGAGGAAGGCACTGAGATCGAAACCGGGATTAGCAACTGCATTGCGATCTCACCTTCGATCAACGGAACGTCACTGCAATGGGCAGTTAGCGGCAACGAAAATGCGGTCGATCATTACGCGGTTTTCATCTCCCTGGATGGCCAGAAATTGATGAATCTGGCCCGCGTCACCGCGGGAACACACACGCTTAATCTTTCCACCTACAACCTGGTTCCAAACACGACCTACCAGCTTTTCGTCGAAGCCATTGGCGTGCCTTCGGTACTGAATCAAATGTCGGCCCCCGTCGCATACATGCCGCAGGCGCAGCCGCCCAACGCCGTGCTTACCCTCAGTGCCACCAGCGGGACGGCTCCGCTGACCATCACCGCCTCCACCGCGAACTCGTCCTCTCCGAATGGAACAATCACCAGCTCGACCATAAACTTCGGCGACGGTAGCGCGACGGTAGCGGGCCCTACGGCGAGCCACACCTACACCTCGCCCGGCACATTTACGGTCACTGCTACGGTAACGGACAGTGTTAGCGCAACCGCTTCGACGACGCAGAAGGTCACGGTTTCGCCCGCCAACCCAACTGCCGCCTTGTCCGTCACTCCCTCCAGCGGCGCTGCTCCGCTGAGCGTCCTCGCATCGCTGGCTAGTTCCTCGTCACCCGATGGCACCATCAGCAGCGGCACTATAAACTTCGGCGACGGCAGCCCGACGGTTACGGCCCTGACAGCGAGCCATACTTACAGCTCGCTCGGCACTTTCACGGTCACCGGAACGGTCACCGACAGTAATGGCGTAAAGGCTACCGCGACCCAGCAGGTAATAGTTTCGCGAGCAGTTCCAACTGCGGTGCTGACGGTTACGCCATCCAGCGGAAAGACCTCGTTGAAGGTTGCGGCATCACTCGCCCAATCCTCATCGCCCGATGGCACCATCAGCAGCGGCACCATTAACTTCGGCGACGGCAGCCCAACGGTAACGGGCCTGACGGCCAGCCACACTTATTACGTGCCCGGCACTTTCACAGTGACAGGCACGGTGACGGACAGCCTTGGCGCGACAGCCTCCGCCACAAAGAGCGTAACCGTCACCCAAGGCTGCGCAATCAGCAGCACCAACCGCAGCATTACCATCTGCACCCCGGCCGCTAACTCCACGGTCACTTCGCCGGTACAGATCGTCGCCTATGCAACCGACAGCAAGGCGATAACACAAATGATCATCTACGTTGGCGGTAATAAAGTCTACACGCAGAAGGGATCGGCAAAACTCGTCAATACCGCGCTCAGCCTCAGCTCCGGAACTCATACAATCCAAGTCAAGGCCTGGGATTCGAGCACAAGCTTCAGCAAGTCAATTACAGTCAAGGTTAAGTGACACGGACGCAGCGAGCGGCTAGGCTTGCTCGGCTTTGGGGTTGTCATGCTGAGGGTCCCGGCAGACCCGACCATGGAAGCCTTTCGCTACGGAACTTTATGACTCACTGTGCGTGCGGCAACTGCAGAATCATTCCGCCGCCCTGCCCTGCCTGCACAGTGGGAAACTGTCCGTTCCACTTGTCAATGAGCGTGCGGTTGTTCTCGATTCTTCGTGGTTCAAGAAGCTGCGGTGTAAGAGAACTCTGCTGAACTCGCGGCGCGAGCGAAGCGGCGAAACCGGAATTTCTTTTCCCTGGCAGCCGTATGTATACATAAATTCAAAAGCTTCCGACGCTTGCGGTTGTTGGGGTTACGTCCATCCTTAGTTCATTAATTTCCCTGTTATCCTGAATAGAATCTGACATAGAATCATCAGCAAGGAGCAGGTCTTGCCGAAATTCGAAGAGTGCCTTCAACGTCTTGAAACCATCGTCCAGCAATTAGAGCGGGGCGATCTTCCATTGGAGCAGGCTCTAAAACTCTTCGAAGAAGGTGTGGAGCTTTCAGATTCCTGTCGCCGGGAACTGGAGGAGGCCGAAGGCAAGGTCGAAATCCTGCTCAAGCAAAACGGAAGGTTGCAACCCGAGCCCTTCGCCAATACTGCCGATCGGCCGGAGCCACATTAGCAGCCGAATCAACTCAGTCCTGGGGGCGCACGCAAGCGCCCATTGAGGCTTTGCTCATCCCGCGCAAGCCCGGGCAGTCATGCTGACTCACCCGGGTGGACCGCGAAGATTTGAGCTGGGGAGAATGTGTATGCAATACCTGTCGATTCTCATAGCCCAGGCAGACGGCAGAGCAGGCGCTCTACTCGCCGCAAACCTACAAACCCACTTCCGGGAGATCCGCGTAGCACGCGGCCTAAACGAGTTGCGGGAGAAGCTTTTTCAGAACAAGGAGCCATACGCCGTAGTCGTCGATCTCGAATTGGTCAATTTCCGGGAGTTGCGTGAAATCTGCGAGTCGTATCGTAATACAGCGGTTATCTGCACTCATCGCCTCGCCGATGAGGAGATGTGGGTCGCGGCGCTGGCCGCCGGCGCAGCCGATTGTTGTGCGCCCAACGACATCGCCGGTATCCTCCGGGCCGCTTCCGGCACGCACCTTCGGAGATCCGTTGCCAAGGCAGCCTGATGCAGGCTTGCGACCGCCTAGCAGGCTGCGGAAAAACAGGTTTCAGGTGAGGTGGGTCCACGAGGTGCCCACATCGCTTGGTCCCTCGCTTGTGCTGCCTCAACAAGCGCAACCACGGCGCGTGCCGTGGACCCCGGCTTCCACCCCAAGAAGCCAACAGCAGGCTTGTTGGGGGCCCCGGCTGCGGCGCGTTTTTTCGCAGCTTGCTAGTTCGGCGGCAACCGGTCTTCCGGCTCTTCTACCCCGGCGTTCCTGTAGGCGTTGATTGCGTCTTGAACCGAGATAATCCCGATCAGCATTGCGGGATCTGCTCGATGTACCACGGGCAGGAACGGCCAGTCGCTGATGTGGCGCAGGGCCGTCTCCAGGGGCTGATCCGGATAGAGCGCGGGAATGAACATGTGCAACCGCGAGCCTAACGATTCGCTTCCCTCAGGCTCAAGTTCCAGCAGCGTCTGCCGCGAAACTCCGGCCCATCGCCCGCCCGGCAACTTCACCAGGAAGAAATCGCCTTTTGCGCCTTGCACCACGTGCCGAGCGTGAAAAAGGGTGCCGTTGCCATCGAGCACTTGTTCCGCGAACGGGCACAGCGCGTTTTCCACGCGCAGGATTGCGACTTCACGCTCTTCTTCCAGCGACGGCAGGTCGAGGCCGTCCTGCCGCGAGAGCAGATCGAAGATCGGCACCCGCTGAAAGCTGCGCGAAATCAGATATGCAATCGTGTTCGAGACGATGACCGGCAGGATGATCGAATAATTGCCGCTCACCTCCAGGATCATGATGATCGACGTCATGGGTGCGCGCAGGATTCCCGCGAACAGTGTTCCCATGCCGATGAGCGCATAGGCGCCAACGGGAATCGACAACTGCGGAAAGAAAGACTGCTCGAGTCCGCCAACGGCGCCGCCCAGCATCGCGCCGATGAACAACGTGGGAGCGAACAGCCCGCCCGGAGTACCACTGGTAAAGGATATTCCGGTCGTCAGGATCTTCAATCCAGCCAGGATTCCCAGGATTTCCCAGCCGAAACGCGCATTCATCGCCTGGTCGATGGAGCTATAGCCGGCGCCCATGACTTGCGGAAAACGGATGCCGATCAACCCGATCAGCAGCCCGGCCACTCCCGGTTGCAGGTATTGCGTCCATGGCGGCAGACGCCGTAGCCATGGCCGGAGCAAGGCTATGAACTTGACGAAAAACACCGACGCGACGCCGCCCAACACTCCCAGCGCCGCATAAGCAATCAACTCGCCCGGGTGTTCGAGATGATACTCCGGCACGCGGAACAGCGGCTCCTGCCCGAGAAACCAGCGCTCAACCACCGTGCTCGATATGGCCGACAGCACCACCGCGCCGAGAATGCCCGCAGTCCAGCGGCCAATGACTTCTTCAATGACGAATAACACGGCGGTGATCGGCGCATTGAAGGCCGCCGCCAGTCCCGCCGCCGCGCCGACAGGCGCAATCAGCCGCAGGCGTTCGCGCGAAAGTCGCAGGCGTCTTCCGATTAAGGATGCTATGCCGGCGCCGACCTGCAGCGAAGGATCTTCCGGACCGAGTGATTGTCCGCTGCCAATCGCCAGCGCGCTGGTCAGAAACTTGCCGATCGTGGTTCTGCTCCCCACGTAACCGTCATAGATATAGAGCGCGCCCTTCGTTTGGTTCACGCCGCTGCCGCGCACACGCGGAAAAAATTTGCCGATCAAAACTGCAATCAGCAAACCGGCCAGCGCCGGAGCGATGAACACCCGCGGAGCGCCCGGCCGCAGACCGGTACCCAGCAGCAGCCATCGCACGGCGGTGATGGCAACCCTGAAAAGCACCACCGCCAGTCCCGCAATCGAGCCGATAATGACCGACAGCACGAGAAAGAACTGCTCCTCGCGCAACGACAAAAGCGCTGACCCGGTCAGCATCCGCCGCAAAGACGACCAGTACTTTCGCCGGACGGGACTGCCGCTGGTTGTTCGCCTTTCGACCGGCGTCATTTCCTGGTCCCCCAGCGATGACGGCCGATGGTGGTTAGCAGCTCGTCCATCCCATTCGGTGCGCCACACAGCCTCCCCGCGGCATCTTCGGTGGCGAAAACGAAGCGCATCATGTTCTCCACCACGTCGCCGTGCCCCTTCAAGTGGCCTTCCGTCGAGTAGCGTCTGAGTTGCTCGGCCCAGCTCTGGAGCTGAGCGAGTTTATCCTCATCTGCTTGCATCTCCGGGGAAGGTGTATGCGGCTGACCGCCGGCCGCGGCTTTCGCGCGGGAGCGAACGCACTCGTCGAGCCGTTTCACGGCCGCCTCGTAGGCGGCGACCGTGCGCCGAGCCCGTTCTGCCGCGTTCACTCCTGGTGAGAAAGGATCGGCTGCCAGCAGTTGCTCCGTTCTGGTTAGCAGGTCCTTGGAGTTTGCGTTCTGATCGTCCAGCCTCACCGCCTCCATCAAGTAGCGTTTGGCTGCCGGATAATCGCCAGCCTGGAGCGCCACTGCACCGGTGCCCGCATAGGCGGCAGCGAAATTACGATCCAGTTGTCGGGCGTGCTGAAACTCGGCAAGCGCCCGGCGCGCGTCACCCAGTTTGAAATAGATCTGCCCAAGCCGCGTGTGGGCGTCCGCGCTCGGCGGAAGCTCAGGCAATAGCGTTGCCAGCTCTGCCTCGGCAGCGTCATTCTGGTGATTTGCGGCCAGCACTTCCAGCAGTTCGAATCGCGCATTGAGGCGTTCGACCGCGGGCGTTCTCCCCGGACTCCAGATGCCGTCAATGGCGCCGCGATAATACCGAATGGCATCTCGCAACTCGCCCTTGCCGGCCGCAATCCGCGCCAGCTCCAGGTTCACCACTGAATCGGTCGGATGTTCCTCCAACAGGCTCAGCAGACGCGAACGGGCCTCGTTCGGACGTCCGGCGGCAAGCAGTGCGTCGGCAAGTCGAACGCGGTATTCGTCGTCGTCCTGCTTGGCATAGACCAGCGCAGTCTCAAAATCTTCAACCGCCTGTCCGGGACGGTGCGAGTTGAGCGCAGCCACGCCCTTCTGATACCAAGCGGAAGCCAGCTCGTCCTGCCGATGGTTGAACCAGTCCACCACCATGCGCGTAAAGCTGAAACCGGCAATGATGATCAGCACCAGCACGGGCAGTCCGAGCTTATGCCGGCGCAGCGAAACCGCCGCCTCGCAATTGGCGCATCGCCCCGCCGGGGTCAGGGGCTCGCCGCACAGCATGCATGTCTGGTTGGACGCTGGCATGTTGAATTTTTAACTTAGCAGATTTGGCGGCGCTGTGCGCATTCCTGCCGGTGTCAAGAGGGTCACCCCATCGCAGGTGATTGCGGAGCCTCGCAAGTTCCGAAAGTCCGCAAACTCTCCCAAAACGCAAAAAGGAGAGGCAGGTTTGCCTCTCCTTTTAATTCCGGCTTTTCGCGTCAGCTTCGGCGCAATCCGGGCTCCTGCGACAGGCCGGCGTTTAGCGCCGGCGAGTCAGCAACGGAGCTAGTACAACCGGAAATTAACTTCCACGCTGATCTGTACGGCCACGGGCTTGCCATCCTTCATGGCCGGCTCGAACTTCCATTTGCGGACTGCTTCAATCGCCTTCTCATCCAGCCCCATGCCAAGTTTGCGCGTCACACGGACCTGCTGCGGAGCGCCGTTCGGGTCGACAACCATCCAAAGGACGACTGTTCCCTGGTACTTCGCCTTGCGGGCTTCTTCCGAATACTCGGGATCCGGCGCATCGAGGGCCCGCGGAGCCGAAACCCCGTTGCCCACTCGGAAAACGCCGCCGCCAATCCCGCCGCCGCGGCCTTGCCCAACCCCAGGACCAGTTCCGACACCCACGCCACCGCCGCTGCCCGAACCTATTCCGCCTCCCGAACCGGTGCCGTTGGAAGCCGGTCCGCTGGGAAGCACGGCCTTCGGGTCACCAAAATTCATCGCGTTCATGGTCGGCAACTTTACCTGCGGCGGCATGACAACCGTCGGCTCCATAGGCAGTTTTGGCTTGTCATTCCGCACCACCATCGCCGGTGGAGTGATCTGTTCCATCGCCGGCTTGGGCAGTTTGCCCTTCACGGCGGGAATTTTGTCATGGTCGCCACCGCCACCGCCGCCGCCAATGACATCATTCTTTTTCATCGAAATCGGAGGCAGATAATCGGAAACCGGCGGCGCGATCAGCGTGACCGTCTCGTGCACCTCTTGCTTGACGGCCTTCGCCCCGAGAATCGTGAGGGCAATCAGCCCACCGACAGCCAATGCATGCACCACGAGCGAGACCCAAGCGCCTTGCTTCTTGTAGTTGTATGCGCCCCAGATATCGCGAACCTTGACCGGACGCGACGTAAGTTGCAACGGCGGCAACTTCTCGGGGAAAAAGGTCTCTCGGATATTACTGAACAGGGATTCCCAAAGCGATTGATCGAAACTACCCCTCGGCAACAGGTCGAGTCTGCCGGTGTCAAGTATCGGCGCATTCAAAACGTCGTTCGCCATATAAGCCGTCTTTGTCCCTCTCTCCGTTACCGGGGCCTTTGACTATCGGCTAGAAAGATGAGCACATCGGTCGCCAAGTTGCACGCGGGACTAAAATGCCCATTTGCTACGAAATGCGAGTTGCCGATCAACTCCGCGCGCTCGCGCTGAGTTTCCCATTCCAATCGTTAGATGCTACTCTCCTGCTTTCGACGCCTGCGAAAATGAACGCTTATGAAATTTTTCCTGAACGCAGCAGGTCGATTTCCCGTGTTGTTGCGTTTCACCATAGTGCTATTCCTGATTCTGGGGCCCCGGATTGGACTCTCGCTTCCGGACCCCTATAATGAAGAATCGGCGCGAAGTTCCGCCGCTTGACTAATGTACTGGGCCTTCCCGGCTCCATCGCGGCCCCCGTGAGGGCTTGCTGGTGGAAATCCAGGGTTCCGGTGAGCGTTGCCATGGCGCGAACCGGCCGAGCCCGGCCAGACGAGAAAGGACAGGAGTGCCGCTAGATCTCAAGTCGACCCTTAACCTGCCGAAAACCGAGTTCCCGATGAAGGCCAACCTGCCGCAGAATGAGCCCAAAATGCTCGCTCATTGGGAAAAAATCCATGTCTACGAGAAAATTCGTGAGTCACGGCGCGGCGCACCCATTTACGTCCTGCACGACGGCCCTCCTTACGCCAACGGCCCCATCCACCTTGGGCACGCGCTGAACAAATGCCTCAAGGATTTCATTGTCAAATCGCGCAACATGGCGGGTTTTGACGCACCGTATGTGCCTGGATGGGACTGCCACGGCCTGCCCATCGAGATTAAGGTCGACGAGTCACTCGGGCGCAAGAAGTTGCAAATGGACCCGCTGCAAGTGCGCCAGGCGTGCCGAAAATATGCCGAGAAATATCTCGACTTGCAGCGCGAGCAGTTCAAACGCATCGGCGTCTTTGGCCGCTTCGAAGAGCCCTACTCGACCATGACCCCACAATTCGAATCATGGGTGATTGCGAACTTCTACGCCTTCTTTGAGAAGGGCATGGTCTACAAGGGCCTGAAGCCCGTCTACTGGTGCATTCACGACGAGACCGCTTTGGCCGAAGCTGAAGTCGAATATGCCAACCACATCAGCCCTAGCGTCTGGGTTCGCTATGCGCTGACCAGTGACCCGGCCATGATCGATCCGGCGCTGACCGGGAAAAAGGTCGCGACCATTATCTGGACGACTACCCCATGGACGCTGCCGGCCTCCATGGCCGTCGCCTACAACCCGCGTGAAGAGTACGTCGCGATTGCGAGCGGCGGCTGGGTATACATTGTTGCCCGCAAGCTGGCCGAGGAAACCGCCCGCAAGTGTCAACTTCCCGATTTACGCTGGGATGTTGCCGTTGCCCGTCGCGAGCTGGCCGAGGGTGAGCCGCTCTCCATTGCCAGTTTTCCCGGTTCCAAACTTGAGCGGGTAACCTTCGCGCATCCTTTTCTCGATCGCCAAGTCCTCGGTGTGCTGGCTGACTATGTGACCATGGACCAGGGAACCGGTGCGGTTCACACTGCTCCCTCTCACGGCGCCGACGACTTCTATACCGGAGTCGAGTACGGCATCGACCAGACATGCAACGTCGACGGCTCCGGCCACCTGCTCCACGGACTGCCCGAGTATGACGGCATGACCGTTTTCAAAGCGAACGAACCGATCGTTCAACTGCTGAAGACGCGAGGTGCGCTGCTTGGCCGCGAGGACATCGAGCACTCCTACCCGCATTGCTGGCGCTGCCACAATCCAGTCATCTTCCGCGCCACCGAGCAGTGGTTCATCTCCATGGAGGGCAAGCTTAACCAAGGCACGCTGCGCAGCGTCTCGCTCGACGAGATCAAGAAGGTCAAGTGGGACCCGGCTTGGGGCGAAGAGCGCATCTCCAACATGATCGCCACGCGTCCGGATTGGTGCATCTCGCGCCAGCGCGTCTGGGGTGTCCCCATCGCCGTCTTTTTCTGCACGGGCTGTGGCGAAGTGTTGCAGTCGAAGGCGGCCAATCGCGCCGTAGTCGATCTGTTTGCTCGCGAGGGCACCGACTCGTGGTATCGCCTCCAGCCGAGCGAAATCCTGCCCGCCGGGACAAAATGCGCAAACTGCGGCGGCACTTCGTTCCGCAAGGAAATGGACATCATCGACGTCTGGTTCGAGTCCGGCTCAAGCCAGGCGGCCGTGCTGGGCCACACGCCGGACATGCCATGGCCCGCAGACGTTTACCTCGAGGGCGGCGATCAGCACCGGGGATGGTTCCATTCTTCCCTGCTCTGCGGCGTAGGGCTGCACCATGCGGCGCCCTACCGCGCCGTGGTGACCAATGGCTGGACGCTCGACGAGCAAGGCCGGGCGATGTCGAAGTCACTGGGCAATGTCGTTGACCCGGTCGATATCTGCAAACGGCTGGGGGCGGAAGTTGTGCGCCTCTGGGTGGCTTCGGTCGACTTCCGCGAAGACGTGCGCGCCTCGGAAACTCTGATCCAGCGCGTGGCCGAGAACTACCGCAAAGTGCGCAACACCTTCCGCTATCTGCTCAGCAATCTTCACGGCTTCGACCCCGTGCGCGACCTCGTGCCGTTTGAACAGATGGAACCGCTCGATCAATTCATGCTGCTGCGCACGGTCGACCTCGCCCGCGAACTGCGCGAGTGGTACGACCAGATGCTCTTTCACCGCATCTATCAGCGGCTGATTCAGTTCTGCGTCGTCGACCTGAGCGCGCTCTACATGGCGGTGCTGAAGGATCGCCTCTACACCTTTCCTCGCACATCGCGCGAACGCAGGTCGGCGCAGACGGCGATGTGGCGAATCGCCGAGGCGCTGGCGCGCCTAGTCGCGCCCATCATGACTTTCACCGCGGACGAAGTTTGGCGGTTCTTGCCGGCGTTGAAGTCACGCCCTGAAAGCGCGCATATGGCCTTGTTCCCGAACGATCACGACATCACCGGCGAGATCCGGGATCGCGATGCCGCAGCAACTCTCCGTGGCGATTGGGAAACCTTGGTGGCGATTCGCGATGAAGTGAATAAGGCCATCGAGCAGGCTCGCAACGAGAAGGTCATCAACAGCGAACTGGAAGCCGCAATCGTCATCACCGCCCCCGCGGAGTCGTACAAACTGCTGGAGCGCTATCGCGGCCACTTGAACGCCCTGTTTGTCGTCTCCTCGGTGGGGTTGAGGTTGGGCGAATCGACCGACGGAGCGGTTGCGCTTGCGGTGGAAATTCACCACGCTCCCGGCCAGAAGTGCGACCGCTGCTGGAACTACTCGACGCACGTCGGCGAGGATCAGTCGTATCCAACCGTCTGCGACCGTTGCTCCGCCGCGCTTAAGGTCATCGAAAAGGAAAAGGAAGAGGAAAACGCGGGGGCAGCATCGTGACAGGCCGCCCGTATCGCCTGTACCAGTTTCTGATTGCCGCGCTCGTGGTTGTCGGCGACCGCGCTAGCAAGTGGCTGATTGCACGATCAATTCCGCTGAACAGCTCCGGCATACAGGTGATCCCGCGCCTTTTCCGCATCACTCACGTCGAGAATCGGGGGGCGGCTTTCGGGCTTTTCGCCGAGTCGCCGGCGGCGTGGAAGACTTCGCTGCTGGTAGGGCTGTCGCTGCTGGCGATGGCCGTCATCACCTATCTGCTGTGGAAGTCGGATCACGCCCTCGACTCAACCGCAATCGGGCTATCGCTGATTCTGGGCGGAGCGGCCGGCAACTTATGGGATCGCCTGGTGCACGGCCGAGTGGTCGATTTTCTGCATTTTTATATCGGCGAACACATCTGGCCCGATTTCAACGTTGCCGATAGCGCCATCGTAGTCGGCGCCATTCTGCTCATGGCCGATATCGTATTTCCCCAGCCGCACCCAGGCAAGATCGCTTCGTGAAGGCCGGCTTCAGCGTTGGGCAAGCCCTTGTATGGACGGAGATGTATGAGCTGGATCGATCAAGATAACGAAGGCAGCCGCGGGCTCAGACAGTCTGGAGAAGAAGAGGTGGCGCGCCACCTGCGCTGGATGTGCTGTAGCGGAGTGCTCACGCTGTCCGTAGCAATCGTCGCGGTAGTGACCGCCACCGCCAGGAGCTTCTTTTATTTCGTTATCCCATTCGTCGTCTCCTGCTTCTTCACTTGCAAGCAGTGGATGGAATGGCGACGCGCGAAACGTTGGCTGGCGACCGCGCCTGAAGCCGATGCGGAGAGCAGCCCCGAAGCAGCCGAAGTTGTGATTTTCCGCTGTTCTTTTTGCGGCAAATATCAAGAAGATGTGACGCACTTGATCTCCTCGCCACAGGGCACCGGGGTAGCGCCCGCTCATATTTGCGATAAGTGCGTCGAGGTGTGTAACTCAATCCTCGCGGATATCCGTAGCGGCAAGGTCAAAGTGTAGCGCGGTTACTGCGGATACAGCCTGCGGTAAATCCTCGCGTTGCGCATAATCGACTGCACATACTCGCGCGTCTCGGTAAACGGAATCGACTCGACGAACTCCGCCACGTCGCGGTAGTTGCCCGCGCTGAGCCAGTCTTCGACGCGGTTGGGGCCGGCGTTATAGGCGGCCAATGCGTACTCCACCTGGCCGTTATAGTGTTCAACCATATCGCGGAAATAGCGCGTTCCGAGCTGCAGGTTGATGTTCGGAACCAGCAGCGTCTCCGTCCGGAAACCGCGGATGCGCAGTTCTTTGGCGGTTTTCTTGCCTGTGATGGGCAGCAATTGCATCAGGCCAAAGGCGTTCGCCCGCGAAACCGCGCCCGGATTGAACTCCGACTCCTGCCGTATGAGCGCCGCCACCAGGTAAGGATCGAGTTGGTTCTCCATGGCGAAGCGGCGGACGTCCGTCCAGTACGGCCGGGGGAACAAGTAATCCCAGTAGGGCCGGGGAAGCACGGAAATATCAATTGCAAAGTAGCTGGGCACAGCCGATTTCATGAAGCGAAGAGCCCGATGATCCTGGCCCCCTTCGCGATAGATGCGGGCGATTTCCAGCGTTGCCCAGTTCGCCCCCTTGCCGCCATCGGACGCCCGCAATTCCTTGATGGCAAAGTCGGTCATTCCGGCGTTTTCTAAAAGCTTGCTCTTCTCCACCCGCAACGCGTCCGCCGGTATGTTGGTCAGCGCCGCGGCTGCGCTCAGTGGCGCGAGCGGAGGAATGGTGTCGAGAAGCGGATCGTGTGCCGCGGGTGAAACCGCGATTTTCGCCAGCCTCTCCGTCGCCAGGTGGCCGTAATAATAGTTGCGGTAACGTTCCGCGACCTTCGCATACCACGCCCGGGCCAAAGGCAAATCGTTCTGCTCTTCCGCGATTCGTCCGCGCCAGTAGACTGCGGCGGCGGTCTCCAGCGAAGCCGGATAACTCTGCACGTGTTGCGTAAATTCTTTTTTCGCCTCTTCCGTCCGTCCCTGTCGATAGGTCAGCCAAGCCGCTTTCCAGTGTGCGTAAGAGGCCCTGCCGCTATCCGGAAAACGCTCGTGCGCCTCGCGGTAGTAATCGATGGCGTGATCATAATCCTTCTTCAGCAGGTATAGATTCCCAGCCGAAATCAGCGCCGATTGAAACCATGGGCTGGTGGGCGCCGATTGCCGAAACTGTGAGAGATAGTTCAGCAGGTCGCCCTCGTTGCCTTCCGTGCGGGCGATTTCCACCAGCTCGTAAAGCCGCTGCGCGTTGGCTTCTCCCGTCGTCTGTGCGTGCTGCAGCAAGTCGCGCCCTTCGCGCGCGCCGCCTTTGCCGCTGTGACGCAGTGCATTGCCCAGCCCCACTTCGATCTCGCCGCGCTCCGCCGGCGGAGCCATAGCCAGCAACTGGCGGTACTCGCGTGCGGCGTCCGGCCAGCGATTTCCCTGTGCCAGCAGCGCTGCGTGCATCTTGAGGTCGCCATAGCTGCCGGTCAGGCTCGACCCCTTCGCAATCAGTTCGGCGCCAGCCTGCTCGGCTTCAGGGCTGAGCGGCATGGTCAGGTAGAGATGGCGCAGAATCTCCATTCCCTTCGCCGGATTGCCGCTGTTCAGGTAGGCATGTCCGAGCGCAAGCTCGGCATCGGCCCGCGTGGGCGCACGATTCGCCTCCAGGAAGTTGACCGCCTCCAACGCCCGGCCCGAAGCCACCAGCGCTTCGCCATAGATCGCTCTGGCGTCATTGAGGAAAATCGAATCCGCGCAGTCTTTCGAAAAGTTCTTGAGGGTTGCAACTACCTTATCGCTCTGTCCGCTGCCGCCATAAGCCAACGCCTCAAAGTACCGGACGTAATCGGCCAGTTCGCCGGCGTACGGTCTTGCCTTTTCCAAAGGCGCAATTGCCTTGGCGTATTCACGGTCCAGGATGTACGCGTAACCGATCGCCAGCCACGCCATGCCTCCCGCATCCGTGCCGGCATGCTGCCGCGCATACTTCTCCACCCCGGCGTAGGCAGCCGGAGTGCGTGCCTCGATCAACTGATGGGCCATCGGCTTCAACGTTGCCGAAGCCACGAATGCGCGCGTCATGCGCTTGATGCGCGCCGAGTTTGCCCGTTGTTTGGCCGTCGTCTTGTGAGCGCTCTTGGCCGGCGCGGCGCGCTTGGATGCCGCAGCCTTCTTCTGGCTTGTGCTTTTCTTTTGGCTGGTGGAAGGTTTGCTTGCAGCCGCTTTGCCGCTGGCGTCGCTCTTTTTCGCCGGAGAAGCCTTTTCAGCTCCGTCTTGTGACCAACCGGAAACCGCGCTAAGTAAAGCCGAGAGAAGCAGGCACAAAGACAAAAATCGCTTGCACATCACTATTGGGTTCTCTTTGAGTCCGTACTATCCAGTTTAACCCGGAAAGCCGCTGCCTAGTAGCGTGCGATCGTTACTAGCGAGGATACGCACCAGTTCTTCGGCAAAATAATCCGCATCGCGAATCACTTCGCCGTAGCGTTTCTGGTACGCCGCGCGGCTCTTCTCGATATCGGGCCGCAAGCGTTCGTACAAGTCTCGTTTCGACCGCCCTTCAGCCACCTTCACCTGGTTGTAAAGTTGGATCTCCTCCACCAGCAATTTGGCAAACCGCTTCGCCTTGGCACGCACGTCATCGCTTTGAGACGCACCCAGGGATGGCGTCACCGGCGGCGCTGGAGCAGGCGGCGTCACTGCGGGCGCCGCGGCGGCGGCGAAGCTCCTTGTGGCGACTGCGGCGGGCTGCGCCGCAACCACGGGATCAGCCACCGGAATGACTGCTGCCGGCGGTTCTGGCCGTGCAACCGCCACTGCCGGTGCGGGCCGCACAGGCTCCGAACTTGTTCCCGACTGCGTCGACTGAATCGCGCCCGACCCGGCTGGTTTGCGCAACGAAGCCGTTTCCACCGCTATGCAGGCAATTAAGCACATGGCCTGCACCACCTCGACCTGAACTACCGAGCTCGTCAAACCTCCGTCCGCATAGACGACTCCGGCCAGGCGGTCGCGAATCAACAATGGAAAGAGAACAATATCTCCTGGGCTGGCAGGCGCAGCAGACGCAAAGACATCGCCAATTTCCGAAGCTTGCAACTTGACCGGCTGACGCTCCTTGCCGAGCCGTTCGATCACGCGATCAGCGGCGGGAATCGAGATGCGCGTAAATGCCGAAGCATCCCGCATTCCTCGCGACTGCCACCCTACAAAAAATCCGCCGCGCAGAATCAGCAAGCCCGCGCGAGCGGCAAACGGCTGCGTACTCTGCAATAGCACACTGAGGATCTCGACCTGGTTGGCCGCCTGCAAAAGTCGTACCAGGTCGGAGGCAATGACGAATGCGACTTCATGCCCGGCGCGGGTGATTTCGGCTTCCAAAACCGGCTGCAGCTCTTCACTGATGCTTCGCCGCAGCTCCTCGCCCCATTGCCTGACCAATCTGGAAGCCAGCTTTTCAGCCGCCTCCGAAAGATTCTCTTGCACGTTGCTCTCCTGCTCTAGCCGGCTGCTGCAAAACCGTTTTGGCGGGCTTCGGCATCTTTTTCAGCGGCCTGCTAACCGCATGATTATAAGATTGCTTTGCCGCTAAACAAAGCCCGCAACTTTGGAAGGGATCAAACTTCATACTTCCCGCCCTGGTTGAGCCTCGCCGGAATCGCCCGCTACGGTTAGAATGGCATGGAAGTGCGCCGAGGACCAGAGCCGAGAATCGCAGGCCTGCTTTCGGACAGAACCAAGCCCGAACCTATACAATTGAATCAAGATTATGTTCGACTGCTGATCTGGAAATCTTTGAATCGGAAGAAGAATGGGAGCCATCGAATCCAAAGTAAGTGAGCCGGTTAGCGACGAATCCGTACTGGTCAATGCGGCCCGGAACGGAGACGTTGGTGCATTCGAGCAACTGGTGCGGCGTTACGACCGTAACGTATTTCGCATCGCTCAGCATATTACGCAGAACCGGGAGGACGCGGAGGACGTCGTCCAGGACGCATTCCTGAAGGCGTTCCAGAATCTGGGGCAGTTTCAAGGCCAGTCAAAGTTCTATACCTGGCTGGTCAGGATCGCAGTCAATGAAGCCCTCATGCGTTTGCGGCGGCGGCGCCCGGAACGCACGGTCTCTCTCGACGAAGACGTAAAGACGGAAGAGGATTCCATACCGCGCGAGGTCGCGGACTGGTCTCCTAACCCGGAACAGTTGTATAGTCAGGCTGAATTGAAAGACATACTGAGCAAAACCATTCAGGGCCTGTCACCGGGATTTCGTACTGTTTTCGTACTGCGCGACGTGGAAGCTCTGAGCACCGAGGAAACGGCTGAAGCTCTGAATCTCAGTATTCCGGCTGTGAAGTCACGATTGCTGCGCGCTCGATTACAGCTGCGCGAGCGGCTGAACAAATACTTCAAGCGGCGCAATGGAGATAGTAAACAGTGACCTGCTCTGAATTTTTGAAGGAGCTTTCGGACTACCTGGATAACACGACGGATCAGCGCATCCGCGCTGAACTGGAAGATCATTTGCACTGGTGCCATAACTGTTATGTCGTTTGCAACACCACCAAGCGAACCATCGAAATCTATCGTGACTCCCAGTTGTTCGAGCTGCCAGACGATCTGCGAAATCGGCTGCGCACTGCCATTATCGGCAAATGTAAGCAGCACAAGGCAAAAACGGACGCTTAGCGAATTCGAATTTTACGAGTCTCTCGCCTGAGTTCCCGCTCCTTTCCTTTCGGCCTCGGTTTGACCGTTTTCTTTTGTTCTTCTTGATTCCCAAACTACAGTTGGACGAACCTTTTCTCCCGCCTTCGAATCTATAGTGCTATCGCAAGTGGATGGTCCGGAATTCACGGCGCAAGGGCTCTAGCCTGGGGTGGGAACATGGTACTGTCGGGATTTCTGAACGCAATGTTCGGATGTACTCACAAGAACTACAGTTTCCCTTTCACGCCTAAGGACCGGCATAGCTGTTCTGCCGCCGGCACCACCGGAACCTACGTGGTGTGCCTCGGCTGCGGCAAGGAGTTTCCTTACGACTGGCGCGAAATGAAGGTTGTCGCCAGCGATATCCCACAGCCGGAGAAACGTCGCGGAGCCGTCAAATCTTTTGTAAATCCCCTGTGACTTAGGCCTGAAGGTTTTGCAGGCCTACGAAACAAGCTCCAGAAAAAACGGGTGATCTCGAACCGGCAAACCCTTTATGCTGGACAGGCTGCGACTTGGCTGCCATGCCGACGCCGCGAGGCCGCCATTTTTGCCGCCAGCAGAAGGGATAAAGAGATTGAAAATCGTAGACTTGACGTTGCCGCTTCCGCCGGGGCTGAAGACCAATCCCACTCACCCCGAAACCATCATCACGGACCATGTAACTCACTGGTTTACCGCTCCCAGATACCAATCGCCTTGCAAGGGATACGCCAGCAAGCTGCTGCTCATCTGCGATCATATCGGCACTCACCTTGACGCGCCTCTGCACTTCATCCCGGGCGGAAAATCCATGGACGCCGTTCCTCTGGAAAACACTCTCGGAGAAGCCATCTTCCTCGACTTGTCCGACAAACCGGCGGACCAACCCGTAACCGTTGAATTACTGGAAACCAAGCTGGCCGCCAAAGGCGATCAGATCAAGCCAGGCGACATCGTGCTGCTGCGAACCTGGCCCGGCAAGTGGGGCGATGCCATCTTTAAGGCAGCCGGCATAAGCTGGCCCGCCGCCAAGTGGCTGTGCGCCAGGAAAATCAAATCGGTTGGCCTGGATCTGCCGAACGCGGACACCGGCGGCGACATGCAGCGTCCATGTCACATGGAACTGTTGGGCAATGAAATCGGCATCATCGAGAACCTCGTCAACCTGGACAAGCTCACTAAAACGCGGTTCTTTTTTATCGGTCTCCCGCTGCACTTCATCGGACTTACGGCTTCACCCATTCGAGCCATCGCCGTCGAAGAATGGTGAACCCAGACGGCCCGCGCGGTTGCTGAGTCGCTGACGGTGCCCCATGTTCGCCCCGCTGTTGGCTAACGTGGGGTAGTGTCTTAAGATTTAGGATGTCATCCTGTATACTGCGGCTCTTAGCCTATGCTCAAAGACATCCTTCTTCAGGGCCGTCAGGTCGCCGATGAGGCGCTCGAACGCCTGCTTCCGCCGGATACGCAGTATCCGCCTTCGATCCACGCCGCCATGCGCCACAGCGTATTTGCCGGTGGCAAGCGCCTTCGTCCGATCCTGTGCATGGAAGCCGCGCGCATGGTCTACGTGGCCTCCTCCGGCGCGCTGCCGCCGGGCATTGCCGAGTTGGGTGCGGCCGTTGAGATGCTGCACACCTATTCGCTCATCCACGACGACCTGCCGGCGCTCGATAACGACGATCTTCGCCGCGGACGCCCCACCTGCCATGTCGCTTTCGGCGAGGCCACCGCCATTCTCGCCGGCGACGCGCTGCAAACCTACGCCTACGAGGTGCTAGCGCGCTTGCAGTGCGCGGCCGAGGCGCGCGTGCGCATCATCGAAGAGATCGCCCATGCCACGGGCACCATCGACGGCATGATCGGCGGCCAGGTGCTGGACCTCGAAGCCGAGCACACCAAACCTGACGCCAAAACCCTGGAATACATTCACCGCTCCAAGACTGGGGCGCTGATCACGGCCTGTCTCATCTCCGGCTGCATCTATGCCAACGCCACGGCTACTGAACTGCAGCGCGTGCGCGAATTCGGCCGCGCCGCCGGCCTGGCTTTCCAGATTGCCGACGATATTCTCGACGTAACGCAGACCTCCGAGCAGTTGGGCAAGACCGCCGGCAAGGATCTCGCCGTCGAAAAAGTAACGTATCCATCACTCTACGGATTGGAAAAATCAGTGCGGATGGCGGATCAGCTCATTACCCAGGCGTGCGCGGCGCTGGACAACTTTGGCGCTCGCGCCGATACGCTCGAAGCCATCGCGCGCTACCTGGTCGAGCGCAAAAAGTAGGCTACTGATAGTGCTGTTCCGAGGAGCACGTCGCCCCATGCCTGACACTGTCGACATCCTTGCCATTGCCGCTCACCGCGACGACGTCGAGCAGACCTGCGGTGGCACCCTGCTCAAAATGGCCCAGCGTGGCTATCGCACCGGAATCCTCGACCTCACCCAGGGAGAGATGGGCACCCGCGGCAGCGCCGAAGACCGCGCCCGCGAGGCGAACCATGCCGCCGCCCTACTGAGCGTCTCATGGCGCCAGGCGCTCGACATCCCTGATGGCCGCGTGGAAAACACCTGGGAGAACCGCCTGAAGATCGCCCGCGTGCTGCGCCAACAAAAACCTCGCGTCGTGGTGCTTCCCTATTGGCAGGGACGGCACCCCGACCACTACACGTGTTCCACGCTCGGTTATGAGGCCTGCTTCCTGGCCGGCCTCGGCAAGCTCGGCCAGACGCCGCAGTCGACGCCCGCCGCGCCCCAGGATATTGAGGCCATCGCTGAACTTCCCCCGCACCGGCCATTCAAGATCGTCTACGCCTCTCTCTATTTCGATGTCCGGCCTTCCTTCGTTGTCGACATTACCGATCAGTTCGAAACCCGCTTCCAGGCGCTCATGGCCTACCAGTCGCAGTATGCTGACCAGAGTGATGGGGCCGGCCTGTTCCCGATGCAGGCCGAAATCCGTCAGCGTCTCGAAGCCATGGCGTCTTTTTATGGATTGCTGGCCGGCGTGAAGTACGCCGAACCTTTTGTGCAAAAGGAAATAGGGCTTGTGGATGATCTGCTGGCGATCCCGGTAAAGTCTATTTAGGTTTCACTGTTACAAATTTCCGCCATGCAACCTGTTCATGTCCTGCCCCGCTGTGATGCAGGTCACTGCTCGAAAAGATGAATTTCGCCGATATTAAAAATATGCGAAAGGCTGTCACAGGTAATCCCGCCAAGCCCCGTAATCATGCCGGCCTTTATCTCGCGGTACGCAATGAATCGGCACGCGCCTCGCACGCCTCGCGGCAATATTCCACCGAAATCATTGAGCGTTACATCTGCTTGACGGCCTTGGGGACATTCTTGGTCGAGCTGTGCCTGCTGATCAAGTAACGCGCAACACGTCCACAATACCGCCAAGCGACCGGTCAGTGTGAAGCGACCAACTGTCCGGCGCGCAGTTCCTTGCGGTCTCCCGGCTTGAATTCCATTAACTCGAAGCCCAATTCGGCGGCCACTTTCTTCAGCTCGCCGGGCTTGCCGGTCAACAGCGGAAACGTTCCGAAGTGCATCGGCACCAAGACCTTGGGCTTCAGCAAACGGCAGGCATATTCCGCCTCGCGTGGTCCCATGGTGAAGTGATCGCCGATGGGCAGCATCACGATTTCAGGTGCATACAGCTCCCGCACCAGCGCCATGTCGCCAAACAGGGCCGTATCGCCGGCGTGATATATCTTCTGTCCGTTGGAGAACTCCAGCACGAAACCGCAAGGCTCGCCGCCGTAGATTATGGAGCCGTCGTCTTCCTGGATGCCGCAGGAATGATCGGCGTGAATCATGGTGATGCGCACGTTCTCCACTGTCTGCGAGCCGCCTTTGTTCATCGGGCTAATCTGCTTTGCGCCTTTCTTGTTCAGCCAGGCGCAGAGTTCAAAGATGCCGACCACAACCGGATTCTGCTCCTTGCAGATTCCCACGGCATCGCCAATGTGATCGAAATGGCCGTGGGTGCAAAGCAGGACGTCAATCTTGCCCGGTTTCTTCAGCTTCTCCGGACAGGCAGGATTGCTCTTTACCCAGGGATCGATCAGCAGGATCTTCCCTTCCGGTGTTTCGATCGTAAAAGTCGAGTGACCAAGCCAGGTTGCATGTACCGATTTTGCCATCGCCAATTCCCTTTCGCGAAGTTGACCGCCGGGGTCCCCGCTACGCGCGCTTTTACGCGTAGTGGGGAACCTATTGCGTTCTTGGTTGAGCCTTGCTCCACTGCTCGTATCCGCCGATGAGTGAGACGGCATTACGGAAGCCCATCCTGCCCAGCATGTACGCCGAGAGCAGGGAGCGTCCGCCGCCTGCGCAATAGAGCACAATCTGTTTGTCTTTGTCCGTTGTGAACTTATCGATATCCAGTTCCAACATTCCCCGGGGGAGGCTCACGGCCCCGGGGATCATTCCCGCGGCCAGCTCGTGTGGCTCCCGCACATCGATCAGGAGAAAGTCCTCTTCTTCCTGCTGCATCTCCTTCAGATCCAGGAAACTGATCTCTTCGACTCCCTCTCGGCGAACTTCGTCTATCAACTTTTTGAACTCGGCTACCAGCATCTGTACTTTCTCCCGCTTGAGATTCTAGACCAGTTTAGCGAAAGGTGCAGTCGTGAAGCCGTGGTGACGCGGAATACACGAATTTCTGAAATGCCCAGTTTCCCCAGAGGCATCGGGCAAATGCTACAGCTCCGGTTGCAGGTACGTCCATGCGGCAAGCGTGCGGAGGCCTTGCTATGATGGACGAAAGCTGATGAACTCTCATAAGCCTTCTATCTTCCTTGGAGGAGCAAGCTTGGAGGAGCAAGCGTGACGCATCGAAAGCTCAGTGGCCGCCCGCCGGCATTCATCTATCGCGCATCGCCAAAACGCCGCGGCGTGCCCGAGCTGCACTGCGAGGGAGTCTCTTTGCGCGCCCTCGCCGATAAGTTCGGCACGCCTCTGTATGCCTATTCGGCGACCGCGATCAAGCAGCGCTTCCAGACATTTGATGCGGCTTTCGGCGGCCATCCGCACACCGTCTGCTACTCGGTAAAGGCCAACTCCAATCTGTCGATTCTTCGCCTGCTCGCCCAACTTGGCTCGGGCTTCGATGTCGTCTCGGGCGGCGAACTGGAGCGCGTATTGATTGCCGACCGCCGGGCGGCCCGCCGTGTCGTCTTTTCCGGCGTCGGTAAAACTCCGGCGGAAATGGACGCGGCGCTTCGTGCCGGTATTCTGATGTTCAATCTCGAAAGCGAAGCCGAACTGCACGTGCTTGCCGAGCGCGCCGCGCTGCTGCGCAAAACGGCGCGCATCGCGTTTCGCGTCAACCCGGATGTCAACGCCGGGACGCACCCTTACATCGCCACCGGACTGCACGAGCACAAGTTCGGCGTCCCGATCGGCGAGGCGCGCACTCTCTACGCGCTTGCCGCCGAACAGGAGTGGCTTGAGCCGGCGGGTGTGAGCGTGCATATCGGCTCTCAGATCACGAACATTGCGCCGTTTCGCGAGACCATGCAGCGCGTGCTGGCGCTGGTTCGCGAACTGCTTGCCGAGGCCTTAACATCGGCTACATCGATGCCGGCGGCGGACTGGGAATCAGCTACGAAAACGATCCCAGGCTCGCGCTGCCGAAGCTGGCCGCCCTCTATGCAAAGGCGTTGCTTGCGCCGTTGCGCAAAACCGATCTGCACCTTCTGCTCGAGCCCGGACGCTCCATCGTCGCGCCCACAGGGGTATTGCTCACTCGCAAGCTCTACAGCAAGCAGAACGACAGCAAGCATTTTGCGATCGTCGATGCCGCCATGAATGACCTCATCCGGCCCTCGCTTTACGGTGCCTATCACGAGATTGTCCCGGTTGCATTGCCTGCGGGGAAAAAAGATTCGTGGTCGCCGGTCGACGTGGTTGGGCCGATTTGCGAGTCGGGAGATTTCTTCGCCCGCCAGCGCCAACTGCCGCCCGTCGAGCCGGGAGAGCTGCTGGCGATTCTCGATACGGGCGCCTATGGCATGGTGCTCTCGTCCAACTACAACACCCGCCCTCGTGCCGCCGAAGTGCTTGTCGAAGGCTCGTGCACGCGGCTGATTCGCCGCCGCGAAACCGTGCGGGAGTTGCTGCGCGCGGAGATGTAGGCCTGAATCGCGGAAGGTGTATCCAAGAAAGAGCCGGGCGTACGGGGGCCGACCTTGAAACTGCTCTGGCGGGCACCCGCGAAAAGGACTAAGGCGATCTCAAGAACTTTCTGCGCGATTCCACCGATTTCTCGCGGCCGCTGCGCCGCCCAGAATGTTACTAGAGCAATTTCAAGGTTGATGTACCCAGTACCAGCACCGCCGGGGCTGAATTCCCGGCTGCTTCGCGGGGTACACCTTCCGCGAATCTGGTCTGAAGCTGCCATGCAAAACGATCGCTATTCCAATCCTGGCATCACGATAGGAGCCTGCGCCTGGTGCTGCACCGAATATGTCATCGGCTGTAGCCGTGCCCGCGAGCAGTACGTCTTCTGTTCTAAGAAGTGCGAGATTGAGGCGCGCTTCTGGCTCCTCGACGTTCTCAAACAGGTGGGCAAGCCGCGGGGAGAGGAAGGCAACCAGGAGTCGCGCCCGCAGCCCTAGGGGAAGCGTCCCGCGCATACTGCGCATTCACTAAGAAAACTGGCGATTGTCATCCTGAGCGCAGCGAAGGATCCCAGGAAACTATCCCGCAACGCGCCGCTTAAGGCTTTGGGATGAAGTCCTCCGGCTGCGCCTAAATCCCACGCCGTACTGGGATTGCGGGTTCCTTCGCTTCCCCCACCCCAGCAACGGCAAAAGCAGCCGTTGCCGGGGACCTCGGCTCGCTCAGGATTTCGGCAGGCGGCCCAGGGCACCCCAGAAAGCCTGAATTCTGGCTTTCTGGGGACCCCGCTCAGACGCCGCCTCAACGCCTCAACTTCGGTTCAGCGCTGGCCCCATTTGAGCTTGTTGTGCAGCACCTCGAAGAACGAGCCTGACTTGCGGAAGAGCTTGACGGTGTGTGCGGCACGCCGGCATTCAACCACCTCGCCCTGCGTGATCGGAAATCCCACCTGGCCATCGATGCTCAGAAAACCTTCCTCGTCCTTGCTGAGTTGGATTCGGATTGTGACCTTGTCGCTCAACACCAGCGGCCGGTGCGTAAGCGAGTGCGGAGACACCGGCGTAATGACAAAAGCTTCGGTCGTAGGCACCACCACCGGACCACCCGCGGCCAGCGAATACGCGGTTGAACCCGTTGGTGTGGCCACTATCAGCCCGTCGGCGCGACAGGTGTAGACCAGCGAGTCTTCCACGTGCAGATCGAAACGAATGAGGCGTGCCAGAGCGGTTTTGCCGACTACCACGTCATTGAGCGCGTAATAGCGCTCCATGATCTCTCCGCCCCGGCGCAACACAACTTCCAGCACGGAGCGCGCTTCTATCGGACAGGTGCCCGCATCTACCGCCGCCAGGGTCTCAAACAGCGAGGGCAGTGGAACTTCGGTGAGAAATCCCAGCGAGCCGAGATTGATCGCCAGAATCGGAATGCCTTGCCGCGACACCGCGCGCGCCGCCGATAGCAATGTCCCATCCCCTCCCAGCACGATGGCGAACGATGGATTCTCCCAACCCAGTTCGTATCGGGGGAAAACGTTCTGCGCCACCCCATAAGCCGCGGTCTGCTGATCCATTACAACCCGATAGTCTCGCTTCGTGAGCCAATCGATCACCTCGGGGACAACCGCGTGGAGCTCATTCTTAGCTGGTTTTGAGATGATGGCTGCGCTTTTCATGTGGATATGAGGCTACCTGGCTCCTTCGACAAGTGAAAGTGGCCGCGCTACAACGAGCTTACCAAGGATCGTTAGCATTGCTTCCCTGCTGCTCTCCGCCAATGCGCGGAACCCGGGTTGCTCACAGCATCTGCTCACAAGTGAAACATGCAGTGTAACAGGAACTCGCGATTGCCTTCCGCACCAAAAATCGGTGACTCCGTAAATTCAATCCCCGTAGCCCCGAGTTCCGCCACTGCGGCACGAACTTTTTTGACCGCAAACTGCTGCGCTTCCGGATCGCGTACGATTCCACCCTTGCCGACTTGCTGCCGCCCGGCTTCAAACTGCGGCTTCACCAGGATGACTGCTTCCTGCCGCGCGGCGGCTTTTCCGGCAAACGCGGCGCGCACTACGGCGGGGAGCACGAGTGTAGCAGAGATGAACGAAACATCCATGGCAATCAACGCGATACGCTCCGGCACCTGCGCCGCTTCCAGGTAGCGGGCGTTGGTTTTCTCCAACAGGCGCACGCGCTTATCGCCGCGCAAGCGCGCATCGATCTGGCCGTAACCGGTGTCGACGGCCAGCACCAGCGCCGCGCCGTGCTGCAACAGGCAATCCGTGAAGCCACCGGTGGAAGCACCGACATCCATGCACGTTGCGCCGCGCACGTCAATCTGCCAATGGGCCAGCGCATGTTCAAGCTTCAGGCCGCCCCGGCTCACGTAACGAATGCCTTCGCCAAGCAAACGGATGACCGCGCTGCCATCGACCGCCGTACCCGATTTCTCAACCTTCTGCTCGTCCACTAGGACACGTCCTGCCAGTATCAGCGCCTGCGCCCGCTCGCGCGACGAGGTCAACCCGCGCTCGACCAGCAGTTTATCGATCCTGACTTTGTTCAAAAGAAATTCCTCAAACCAAATCACTCCCAAGTAGCACTTCATCCAGTGCAAAATGGAGAAATTAGTAATCTGGGCCCATTTCAGGGAATGTTCCCGGAGTTATTCAACCAATTTCCACAACTCCGGTGGAAAACCTTGCCCATCTATGGAAACAGAATTGTATCCCCTGCCCTCCGTCAAGCCGCAATGTAGAATTGCCGTGGCCGGTAGAAGCATGACAGACCTCCAACCCCAACTCACGGTCGTCCAGCATCCCGAGGTTCATCCTCCAGAGAATGAAACCTCGCTGGTCCCGGATCGGGTTCTGCGTCACCTGTACGCCACCATTCAGCGATTCCAGGTTGTGGAGCCCCACCTCCGGCTTTTGTCCGGGCCGCCGCCGACCAGCGCCGTCTTTGCTCAGTCTTGTCTGCTGGCCGAGATTACGGCTGCCATTTGCGCCCGCAAGCATGACCGGCTGTTCAACGCGAGGGCCGCCGCCCGCCTGGCCCAGGGAGAAACTTTCGCCGAGCTGCTGAAAGCCGCGCCTGCCCCTGCCGCCGCTCATGACGCGCTTCCACCCGGCGTCCGCGATCGCTTCTCGCTCGGTCAGTTCGCCGCTACCATGGCTTTCATAAGCAAACTGCGGGGCGAGGAATGCGTCTTCTTCGTGCTGCTCGGAGAGCACTCGCCCAACCAAAGCTTTCGTCATATCTTGCGCGCCTGCGCGGAGTGCCGCCTGTCCATTCTGTTTTACGTCGAGACGCGATTGCATCTCCCGGCGGGTAAACACGCCAGCCGTAACCGCGAAGACCCGCACTCCGTTTATGGCGAATTTGGCGTGCCCGTGATCACTACGGATGTCCACGACCCTGTTGCGCTCTATCGCATCACTACGGAAGCCATCCACCACGCCCGCTTCGGGCAAGGTGCTACCGTGATCGAAAGCACCCAGGTAGTTGCGGCGCGCAAAAGAACTCGACTCGCTACTCCCAGCGATCCGCTGGACTTCATGAAGAGGTACATGCAGGCTCGTGGTATTTGGGACAACGAATGGGCAAAAGAGCAACACCGGGCCGCCGTCGAGGAGTTGGAATCGGCGCTCACGGCGAAGTCTGGCTGAGCTGAAAACGCTGTCCGGGCGCTGGCCTCCAAGCCGAGCAACCTTTTTCCCTGAGCAGTGTTCCCACTAATCATGAGCGCACTGACGGTTATTCGGGTCGCGATTCTGTTTCTGCTCCTCTGCCTGGGGATGCTTTTCGTTGCCGCCGCCAAGACCTATGACGCGGTTCACGGTTCCGCGACCGACGACGATGAAGCCCGCCTCTGCTTCAGCTCCGATTCTCGCGCCGCGTAGTCGATTCCGCGCCTGCCGGCATTCCGCCGTCGCCGATCAGTAGATTGAAATCTGGTGCTTGGGCGGCTTCAGCTCTATCTTGAACTCCATCGCCGGCTGCTTCACATCGTAATCTTCGCCGTAGGTCTGAAGGCCATGCGCGATTACCTGCACGCGCAACCTGCCGTACGGTATGCCATCCACCGAAGCCTTGCCCTCGTTATCGGTCTTCAACTCAAAGCCGTCGCTCCGCTGCCTTCCATCTTTATCCAACTTGTGCAATACCACGCTGGCATTGCGCACAGGCTTGCCGTTTTCCTGCCTGATAATCAGGAAGTGCAGCTCTGAACTCTGCTCAGGGTCCTTCTGACCGGCATGGACAACAACCGGCACCAGCAGCAGCACTGCGGTAACCAGCCAGATACGGGATGGATGGGGCCACCAACGGCGTGCAACCGCGCCTGTCATACGGTTCTCCCTTGCGCTTCTCCGGGGTCCCCGACAGACCCGTTGTTCGGTCTGTTGGGGTGCAGATGAATTCCCGGAATCGCCGCCATTGTACCGCAGGTTTGTGGAATGCTCCGCCGGCGCTGCTAACCGGCGAGACGGCCTGGCAAGCAGACGTGCGGCAAAGTTTGTGTTGCTGGCGCGTCGGTGCGCAAACGATGGAAACTTCTAGAGCCTGTTAGTTCTTAGGGGGCGGCTAGGTGCCCCACGTTCGCCTGTCGTTGGCTAACGTGGGGTAGTTTGTTTAAGGGTAGTTTCTTGAAGCGCGGAACTGAGTTAGCGCGTGCTCAATTCTGCCGTTTCAGCGTTGGGCGGCCCTCATCGTCCTCGCTGGACTTCTGCGCCGTGGTCTTGGGGGAGTCGTTCGTCGAATCATCCGTGCTCGCGCCGCTTGTGTTCAACGTCGGGCGGCCGCGCCGGTGCAACGTTGGACGATTGCCGTTTTGTGGCCCCATCAGTCTGCGACCGTTCAGCAGCGAGGAAAGGTGCGCTTTGACCTCCTGGAACTCGCTGGTGTCCAACAGGTACTCAGTGCGAGGAGGCAGGTATTCCTGAATCTCGTCCTGGGCCCGCTTAATCCGGTCGGCGGTCATGGGATGGGTGGCAAAAGCTTTGGCGAGGAGTCCAAGCTTGTGCTTTTGCTCCTGGCCGAGCTTTTCAAAAAACTGCACGAAAGCCGCGGGATCGTATCCGGCTGAATACTCATACTCGAGCCCGAGCAAGTCGGCCTCGCTCTCGGCGTCGCGGCTGAACTTCAGAAACGACACCGGCACTGCAACTCCCGCCGCCTGCTCCATCGCAAACACCAGCGGTCCACCGACGAAGACCAGTGGAATCGACGCCAGGTTGATCAGTTGGTTGCGAGTCAATGTCTTGGTGGCATGGCGCGCGGCCACGTGCGCGATCTCATGCGCCATCACGCCGGCGAGTTCGGCTTCGTTATCGGCCGCCATAATAAGACCCGTGTTCACGAAGAAATATCCACCGGGCAGCGCGAAGGCGTTCACTTCGTCGTTGTCGATCACCTTGATGGTGAACGGAACCTTGGCGTCGGAATTTCGCACAATGGTTTGGCCCAGGTGATTAATGTATTCGTTCACCATCGGATCGGAAATGATCCGCGCCTGCGCGTCGACCTGTGCCGACAACTCGCGGCCCAGGGACATCTCTCGCTCCAGCGAGTAGAAATTGAGTCCATCGCCAATGCCGCGTTCGCCAATTCTGCTGACATCGTATTTCACGGGAACGGAGTGGTGGTCACGTTTAGTGTTCGCGCCCCCCTTATCCCTCGGCGCCACAGTCATCCCCGCTGCTGAGGATGGTGTCGTTGCGACGTCTTCGTTGGCTTGCTGTTGGGCCGCCAGGGGCTGTGGCAGCACCAGGAACCCCATCACAAACAGCGTCAAGACCTCTACACTGGCATTGCGTAACGCAATCCAACGGAACATCCGGAGCACATACCCAGAACGGCGCACGAGATCCCCGCAGTCTCGCCCAAAAATGACAGCGACGTAGACCGCCGCCGTCTTTGGCGTGGTTGCTTAGAACTGCCAGGGCCAAGTCATGTTGCCTAGCACTGAATTTTCATTGTCAATTTTGCTAATAACCTTTGCTGAAACCGGAATGACCGAGGCTGTGACCTCGCCTACAGCTCCTCAAAACTCCAGAGTAAGTGCGTGCAAGTGCTTGCTTTAGCTGGTTTTAAGCGGTGGCATAGCTGCTTTCCAGATATTCCGACACTCGGAATCAGCCGGTTTGTGGCAGGATGACACTTTGCAGATCATATTTGAGCGAAAGTCACTCATGCTGCGCTTGACAGGAAGGCTTGAAATCAGATAAATTAGCACTCGTCTGGTTAGAGTGCTAACAGAGTTGTACCCGCAACCCGCATCGCTCTAGCCGAATGGTCTATCCCAGATCCGGAAGAACCCGTCAGCCAACCAACCGGGGCTTTGTAACCGGCGCAGTAAAGCAGGGATCTGAAGGTCGCCGCATGCGCGGCATGGGGTTAAGGCCTTAGCAGCTCGATTAGAGACGTTAAACCTTCATTTTCCGAAAGGAGTTTCAGCATGGCAGCAAAGCTTACTCCGCTGCACGACCGTATCCTGGTCCGTCGCATAGAGGAGTCCGAAACGACTCGTGGCGGCATCATCATTCCCGACAGTGCCAAAGATAAGCCCCAGGAAGGCGAAGTGATCGCCGTCGGCAAGGGCAAGAGCAACGACGAGGGCAAAGTGTTCCCGCTGGACGTAAAGGCAGGCAATCGCATTTTGTTCGGCAAGTACTCCGGAAACGAGATCAAGATCGATGG
>Ga0181533_1000232_pt1 | contig 73013 bp, 65 predicted proteins | sample PEATcosm2014_Bin_45_FD_119772 | JGI IMG/M metagenome (GOLD analysis project Ga0181533, IMG submission 119772) | Peatland microbial communities from MTU Mesocosm Facility, Houghton, MI, USA - PEATcosm2014_Bin11_60_metaG | ecosystem: Environmental > Terrestrial > Soil > Wetlands > Peat | place... | reverse complement strand
TAAATCGAACGCCGTCAATTCTGCGGCTGTTTAAATATTCCACGAATTTGCCGGCATCGATCCACGGGGCCCCGAGAAGTTCAAAAGGCGTCTCAGTCCCCCTGCCCACGCTGACGTTAGCACCCTCGACCATTGCCACGCCGGGATACAGAATGGCTTCAGTAAGACTGCGCAGGTTCGGCGATGGATTTACCCATTTGAGTCCGGTCTCATCATACCAATCGGCACGCTGATATCCCCGCATCTTTATGACGTGCAGCTTTGCGCCGATCTTATATTCGTTGTTAAACATTTCTGCCAACTCGCCCACAGTCATACCGTATCTTACCGGCATCGGGAAGTAGCCGGTGAAACACGTCAGGTTGCTGTCCATCACAGGCCCCTGCACCAGTGAGCTATTGATCGGGTCCGGGCGGTCAAGAACGTAAAAATCGATTCCCTTTTGTGCAGCGGCCTCCATTGCATATCCCATCGTACTAATGTAGGTGTAAAAACGGACTCCGGCATCCTGGATATCAAACACCAGCGCATCTAGACCATTGAGCATGCTATCGGTTGGCCTCCTGACCTCACCGTAAAGACTGTATAAAGGCAGTCCTGTTGTCGGCTCTCTCGTGGAATTTATTTTCTCATCAGCTTTCCCCAAGAGCCCGTGTTCAGGGCTGAACACGGCAGCCAGCTTTACTCCGGGAGCTTTGTAAAAAAGATCGAGTGTGCGCCTCCCCTCCGCATCCAGGCCCGTATGATTGGTGATAAGTCCCACCCGCTTTCCCAGGAGCGATGAAAAATTTTCCTCACCAAGCACATCGATTCCTGTGAACACCCTGCCTTCCCTCAAACCGGCAGCATTCTTCGGCAAATTAAAGTAGCGGGTCAGCAATGGCTGCCTGGTCATGATCTGCTCAGGGGAAACAGGACCTATAGCATCAGCTACGAGGGCCTTAATGTTGGCCCTTAGAGCTTTCACATCTCCCTTGCCGTCAGGGTGGACCCGGTTGGTCAGAACAATTACATATACTTTTGAAATAGGATCAATCCAGAGCGCGGTCCCTGTATAGCCCAGGTGCCCATATGATCCTACCGGAGGCAGTTCATCGCGGTTCGACGCAAGGGGAGGCCCGATATCCCACCCCAACCCCCTTAGTGTCTTCTTGCCGGGTGGTGACTGCGGGGTTGTCATCTCATCAACCGTACCAGCTTTCAGAATTCGCACGTGACCTATTCTGCCGCCATTCAGGAGCATCTGCGCAAACCGGGAAAGATCATCAGCAGTGGAGAAAAGTCCGGCATGGCCTGCCATGCCGCCCATCCTGCAGCATGCGGGGTCGTGAACTGTCCCATATCTCATATTCCCCTCATAATACTCGGTCGGAGCTATTAGGTCACGCAAGCGCCTTGACGGGTTAAAGACTGTATCGGCCATGCCTAAAGGTTTGAAGATATGTTTTGAACAATATACATCGAGCGGCTTTCCCGAGACTCTCCGGACGATGTCACCCAGGATCTCAAAATTGATGTCACTGTAAATAAAACATGTTCCGGGCCGGCAAACTGGTTTCTCGCGCACAATCATACGCATGGCTGTTTTGTACCCGGCCCACCCCGGGTACATGTCCAGGTCAGGCCTGAGTCCGGAATAATGGGTCAGCAACTGACGAACAGTAATGTCCTTTTTGCCCTTTGCCCTGAATGCCGGCCAATACCTGGCAACCGGAGCGTCGAGCTTCAGCCTGCCTCTTTCCGCTAATTGCATTATTGCAGTGGTAGTGGCGACAACCTTGGTAAGAGATGCGACATCAAAAATGGTCTCTTCGGTCATAGGCAATCGCCTGGGTTCAAGGGAACGATATCCGAAAGCGCGGCGGTAAGCAACTCCTTCGGGTGTTCCTGCAATTACAACTGCTCCGGGGAGCTTGTCTTCGCGCAGTTCTTTTTCGACAATGTCACGGATAGGTCCAAGTTTCTCTGCGAATTGTTCTATTGGAATTTTTGGTTGATGCTCTGGTTGCAGCAGTTGCGGCGCCGGTGAGTGCTCCGCAGCAGCCGCAGGCATAATGACAGGGCCGGTCAGAACAGACAGCAAAAAAAACAACGGGGACAAAAGGGACCGAAGATTATCCCGGACCATTGAGGTTGGCCCGCCCCTTCGAAAGTACCGACTGTTTTTTCAGTCCATCGGCCGTGTATACATTCCGCGGGTTCCAGAGCATCCAGCCGTCGGAGCCGAATTCATCAGCAGCTTTTATCTGGCTCCGTATTTCCGGGCCATTGAAATGCCTCTTGTCGAAAGCATAATCCCTGAATGCCTGCAGCCACGGCCTGAATCTGACTGAGGGAATTTGTGTGCGTTCACGGGATTTTTTGAGCGAAAGGTAGACTATTTCATATGGGTGCGCAACAGGGTTCCTGTAGCCGGGTATCCCGAACTGGAAACCGGAAGGATAAAGCATAAGTGAAATATAATCGACACATGGCTCGATCCTGTCAAGGCGCTGTCCTATCTGCGTATCATTAAGGTTCCATGATGCGTAACCGAAAATATCTGCGGCAATAAAAACATTGTACGGAGCAAGCCTCCGACGGGCTTCCATGAGAAATCCTGATATATATTTCACCCGGTTCTCCTCGTCATTCGGCACTCCGAACTTAAGTCCTTTTTTGTCAGGGAACCTAACGTAGTCAAATTGTATCTCATCAAAACCGTTCCTGGCGGCTTCAACAGCAATATTGATATTGTAATCCCATACTGCACGCTTCGAAGGGTCCAGCCAAATCAGATTCTCCCGGTCCCGCCATATTCTACCGTCCTGAGTCCTGATAGCGAGTTCCGGCCGGGCCGTCCCCAGAATATTATCTTTAAATACGACAATACGCGCTATAGTATAAATACCCTTTTCTTTAAGAGCTGTGAGCAGGCCTTTTATATCTTTTACTATGACCTGTTTCTGAGCCCCGACTTGATAGACAAGTGGAATATCACTTCTATATGTAATAATTCCCCTGTCTCCTTTAACGTCAATTACCAGTGCATTAAGCTCGGTCTGCCCAATCAGTTTAAGCGCCGCGCCACGCAGCGTCCTGTCCCCTATGCCGTAATAAGTCATATATAGGGCCTTTGGTGTAAAAGGCCTCAACCTTATTTCAACAGGCGCAGTCATAAGTGACGGGAAAATAGCCTGATCGGCCCTCCGGTATCCGCAGGCTCTTACTGCGATTGCAGTTCCGGTCCCTTTTAGAGTAAACCTGCCGTTTTCATCGCTCCGAACAACTTCATCATTCATAGTGATAATGGCGCCGCTAACAGGCTTATGCGTGTAAGCATTGGCAACCCATCCTGTAGTATATCCAATCGCGTAAGAGGGTATTAACGCAAACAGTACTGCTATTAAGAATATGGCCGGCCTTCCGTTTCTCTTATCCATGATTCATGTTACCCCCTATTAAGATCGGTAAATTCCCATAAAACTTTAACTGTATGGGCTACGTTCTTTATTCAGGGAGACTTCCCCTCAACAATTGCGGCAAACGCCTTGCCGCTATCGGTATTTTTCAGCAAATAACGGGGAAGCTCCATTATCCTGTCCTTAGGCATTACAGGGCGACGCTCTATTGTGAAGGCAGCTACGTAGCCCGCCGCCACGGCTTTCTTAACAAGCTGGTCGTCATAAATCCCGAAGGGCCACGCAAGCATGTTGATTGTACCTCCCAGTTCCTTCTCGAGTTTTCCTTTCGACTTCCTGAGCTGCATGTCGACGAACTTGTCATATGCTACCGGGGAAAGCCTTTTTTTCTCTGTTTTGAAATTGGGGTGCCAGTAGGTGTGTCCTTGCAAATCGAACAGTCCGGTCCTCTTCAACGCCCTTATCTGGTCCCATGTCATTGCATACGATGCATTGGATATTGCCGAGGGATAGAGAAACAACGTTACCGGAACATGATACTTTTTGATCAGGGGAAACATATCGGTGTACACGGATTTGTGGCCGTCATCAGCAACAATTACCACCGCCTTTGACGGCAGCAGAGGCGCCGTTTTACCCTGGCAGTAATCAACAAGCCTGCTGAGAGGGACCACTGTGTAGCCATTGTCTTTAAGATACCTCAGATGTGACTCGAACACAGCGGTTGTAATAGTCATGCTGTCGGCAACGGTCGGACCAAAGCGGTGATAAAGGAGAATGGAAACCCCTGCAGCCTGGGAAGTATCTTTCTTGTCTTTCACAACTCCTTCAGCCGGTGGCAGACCTAACAGAAGGACACAAATCAATAAAAGCAGAAAAGTTTTTTTCACTCCGAACCAGTTAACCCCTTATGCTGCCTGAGCATCCTTGCCGGCAGCAGACCCTAACTCTAAATAATAAACGAACTGCAAACTACATGAACTATTATACTAACTTCCGACGGCAAAATACCAAAATAAAAGGAAGGCAGGAGAAGGGCAGCACTTTACGGGACAAACAGTGATAATTTTGGTATACTGTTAAAAAGAACTTCAGCAGAGGAGGATCTATGGCAGTAAAAAAAGTTGCAAAAACTCAGAAGGCTTCGGCGTCGTCCGTAACAAAAAAACCTGTAAAAAAGACGGCCCCCAAAAAACAGAAAGAGCTTAAATCCGGTGCGCGTTACGGATGTGATGTCTGCGGCCTCACGATGACCGTGGACAATCCTTGCCAATGTACCGATTTTTGCGATATTATCTGCTGCGGCGAGCAAATGAAACCAGTATAAGAGTGTAAAAGCGAAGAGAATGATTTAATAATGGAAAAGGCGGCCGGTTCCGGCCGCCTTTTCTTTGATGGGCAAGTGTCTGACCCGATATTACGCTTTTACTACATTGATTGCTTTAGGACCTTTGGGGCCTTTTTCAATATCAAAGCTGACTGATTCACCTTCAGCCAGCGACTTAAAGCCGTTACCCTGAATGGACGTGTGGTGGACAAAAACATCGGTACCATCTTCGCTGGTGATAAAGCCGTATCCCTTGGCATCATTGAACCATTTAACTGTTCCTTTTGGCATCTTTTCAACCTCCTTACATATAAACTAAAATCTCAGCAGGCGCATTAAAAAAGCCACAAAGCTAAAAGTCTTTGTGGCCTTGCGCACTCAAAAACTTCTGAAACTTCATACAAATGATGACATTTTCAACGGCAAATGTCAATAGGTCTGCCGGTGCTTACTGTCCCTTATCCTTTCCATCGGAATTTTAGTTTATAATTAGCTATGGACGACCTCTCAAAGGAATTTGTTGTTTCTTTTTTCAATACACAACTGTCTATGCACGGCGATAGACCCGAGTCTCTCAGGTGGTCGCGGGAAGGGCAGCGTCTGCATTATGAAGGTCTTCTTGATGTGGGAGATATCAAAGGCAGGATTCTCGATTACGGGTGCGGGAAGGGGGATTTCTACCAGTTCCTGCAAGACAAAGGTATTAATGCTGAATATTCGGGTTTTGATATTAATGAGAAGCTTATTGCGCTTGCAAAGAAAAAATTCCCGGGAGTCGATTTCAGAGTTATCGATGTAGAAAAGGATTCGCTTGACGAGGATTTTGATTACATCTTCCTGTGCGGTGTCTTTAATCTTAATGTACAGGGGCTTGATGAGACAATCAGGAATACCCTGCTAAAACTTTTCGAACGGTGCCGCAGCGCGCTTGCCTTCAATGCCCTCTCTCTGCATAACCCTAAAAAAAGCTTCGAGTTGCACTATACTTCTCCTGAAGAATTATTTGCATTTGCAGCAGAAAACCTCTCCCCCATTCTCTCTCTCAGGCATGACAGAATCGCGTATGATTTTACGCTGTTTGTCTACAGGAACATCAATCAACTGTGATTTTGTAAGCGCGACCGCTTCAACTGCTTAACGGCTAAAAAAATCGGGGCGAGAGGATTTGAACCTCCGACTCCACGGTCCCGAACCGTGTGCGCTACCAGGCTGCGCTACGCCCCGAATTAAGAAAAGTAAAACGTGAAAAGTTAAAAGCGGAGACGAAATTTTTTTGTTTTTTGTCTTAAGGTCTTAACTTTTTACCTTTTACTTCTCACTTTTTACTTGTCTTTATATGTTCTCGACCATCTCCCATACGCCGCAGGGGCAGATGCCCGCGCAGAAACTGCAGCCGATGCATTTATTCTCATCGACTACGTATTCATATGCCCCGCCTTCAAGCTCAATTCTGCTTATTGCCCCCCAGTAACAGGTGGCCTCGCACATATGGCAGTCTCGGCAGGTGGCGCATGACATGCATTTGTTTGCCTCTTTTTCAGGCTGGAAATCTCCTGCGCAAACGTCATAGTATTCCTTTTTAATACGCTCGTAAGCAATGACCTGTTTGACCTCCGGCTGGCGCGGCGCGTGCATCAATTGATAGTTTATGGTTTCCGCAGCAAGTCTTCCCTGCCCGATGGCATGCGTTACAAGCCCGAGACCCGTCGCATCACCTATTGCAAACACTTTTACATCAGAGGTCTGGCCGATCTCGTTTACGGCAACCCAGCCTCTCTCAGTGTGGATGCCCTGCGGCAGAAAGTCGAGTATAGGTGTGTCACCTACAGAAATGACCAGAAAGTCTGCATCGAGTGATGAGCCGTCTTTGAAGTAGAGTTTTTTCTCCTCATTGCTGTACCGGTCGGTGAATTTGGGCCAGAGGATTTGCGTGCCCTTGGCAATCGCGGTTTCCATTTCCTTGCCGGAAGCCGCGGGCTTCTGGATATCAACAGCTATTACAGATTCAGCGCCATAATTATATGCCTCGGAAGCGGCATCCATGCCAACATTACCTGCGCCGATTACCACCACTTTTCGTCCTTTCAGGTCAGGGAACTTCTCGCTGTTAATGTCCCTGAGAAAGTCATAGGCGGACACGGAGTGCTCAGAGCCGGGGAAGGCAATGGTCCTCGGTTTATGGGCGCCCACGGCGATCAGGACAAGTTCGTGGTTTTTATAAATTTCATCAAATTTGTTCCGGTCTACATTCGTGTTCAGTTGGACGTTTACACCGAGTTCGCTGAAACGCGAAAGCTCCTTTTCGAGGATTGCATGGGGGAGGCGCTCTTTAGGAATGCAGAGTTCTATCTTGCCGCCCAATTTGCCTGTTAACTCGTAGAGATCAACCGCATGTCCCTTTAATGCCAGCTGCCAGGCGGCACTGAGGCCGGCGGGCCCCCCGCCGATGACTGCTATGGCATGGCCTGTCGGTTTTTCTTTTTGGGGAGCTGGCAGATCCAGGGCAAGACTACCCAGTTTGTCGATCTGCAAAGGCTTGTCAATCTGGCCCCTGGTGCAGCTCTGCATGCAGAGGTTAGGGCATATCTGACCGCAAACGGTTGCCGGAAGAGGGCTGTAGCGCAGGACCAGTTCCAGTGCTTCCTGAAGGAGGCCCTGACGCATCAGTGTTGCTCTTTTGTGAGATGGAATGCGTGTCGGGCATGCGTATGCACACGGGGGATTGTATTTTTCGTTCGCCCATATCGGTTTATTGCGCCTGTCGGCTCCGGTAGTAATATAGGGGAGCAGCGTGAGTTCATGATCGAGATATTCCGCAAAGATGCCGCCCTGTCCTGTCTCCTTTTCCCACATGTTCTTCCTGAAATCGGTGGTTGACATCTTAAGCCATTTCCTGGACCGTTTCTCCTGTGGCGTATAGGCAATGAGTTTCTTCCAGTCTCCGGCTGAGTGCGTCAACTCGTCGTAGTAAGACATCCGGTCAATAGCTTCTAGGTAGGGTTTCACATTGGTCTTCAGCCATTCCCAATCCTGCGGTGCAAGGTCGAGAAGTTTTACGTCCTTCTCACTGTATCCCTGTATAGGGCCGCGGAAATAGATAGTGCCGCCCACCATTCCTACGCACGGGCGATAACCGAGTATATTTTCAGGGTTTCTGGAATTGATGCCGCACACCACAGCAATGCCGCCGGCTTTGAACTCGGCAAATGAATCCCCCACATTCCTGAAGTACCACGACTGGGGAGGATCGAAGCGGGGATTCTGCTTTGTCATGGTGTCGCACCGCGCCCCGCCGCTGCCCTGCACATACAATATGCCCTTGGCAGCTGCGTTGAAAGCCCCGTTAGTGACGTCTCCAAGCACAGTTATCTTTGCGCCGCAGTTAAGCCATCCTACATCATCGGAGGAACTTCCCTTTAAGAGAATCTCTGTACCTGGCATTCCCATGCTGCCGAGCCGCTGCCCGGAGGCGCCTTCGACCGTAATTATTACTTTATGGCTTTTCGGCCAGATCCTGCCGCCTATACCGTGCTGCCCATCAGCTATGATGCGAAGTTCATGTGCACTGTCCTGCACCGCCTGCTGTATCTGTTCTTCAAGTATGCGTGACGGTACCCTGTTGCCGTTCACAATGCCCTTTATCGTTTTAATGGCTTTGTCGGCAGTTTGCTCTGTCTTCTGCCCTTTGCCTTTTGCCTTTTGTCTTTCGCCTTCTGTTTTCTTAGCACGCATAACTTATCCCCAACCTCTCTGCCATTGCTTTATCGTCGGTGCTCAATCCGTCGGACATGCCGATAGGAAGCTCGGTGCTCCTGCCCATAGGAGCAAATATCTTACGCAGTTCAACGTCGGCAGCCTTAAAGACCTCCACCACGCGTTCAGCAACTTTATCGGAATCAAGCCTCCTGTACAGCTTCGGGTCCTGCGTGGTTATGCCACGAGGACATTTTCCGGTATTACAGAGATTGCAGCGGTTATATTCGTCGCCGAAGCAGTCTGCCGCCGCCTGCATTATATATTTACCGACAGCAACCGCCGATGCGCCGAGCATAATAAGCGCAGCCGCATTTGCCGCCAGGTTGCCTTTTTTGCCCACGCCGCCTGCTGCTATCAGAGGAAGTTCATTCTGTTTGCCCTGTTTTACGAGGTCAAGATAACACTCGCGTATGTTGGAGGCAATGGGGTGGCCCATTTTGTCCATTGATACATTGTAGGCTGCGCCGGTTCCGCCGTCCTCGCCGTCTATCGAGAGGGCCGCTGCATATGGGTTCCGGGCGAGATTGTTCAGTACCGCCTTTGCAGTCTTGGTCCCCGATATCTTCGGATACACAGGCACTCTGAAGCCCCAAGCCATAGACATGGACTGGATCATCTTTGCCACGGCCTCTTCAATGGAGTACTTTGTCTGGTGCGTAGGAGGTGAAGCGAGATCGACAAACTGTGGAACACCGCGTATCTTCGCGATAAGCTTCAAAACCTTCTGCGCCATAAGCAGGCCGCCGTCTCCGGGCTTGGCGCCCTGGCCGTATTTAATTTCAATTGCTGCAGGGTCTTCGACCATTTCGGGCAGGGCGTGAATGATTTCATCCCATCCGAAATAGCCAGAAGCGATCTGTATAATGAAATACTTGAGATATTTTGACCTCAACAGCCTGGCCGGCATGCCCCCTTCACCAGATGCCATTACCACAGGCAGTCCTTCGACCTCGTTCAAATAGGCAACGCCCATGGCCAGCCCTTCCCACATAGGCGGGGAAAGTGCCCCGATGGACATGCTCCCGATCATGATAGGGTATATCTCGCGGACAGGCGGAATGAACTTGCCGATATTTTTGTCGATTCCGAGAATGCCGTCATGTAGGGCGAGTGGCATTTCCTCCGGCGGCAGTATCCTTCCCAACAGCGACCTTATGCGGAATTCGTGCCTTCCAGCATCAAGAGCAGGGTCGGTAAGCATTGAAATCCTGGTAAATTTCAGCCTGTCGAGCGTTGACACTGAAGGGTCGTTTCTCCTGCCGCCGCGTTTATAGGCATCGCCGCCTTTGTTCTTATAATGGAAGAATTTGTTTTGAGGGTTCAACTCAGGTTCAATTGCTTCATTCGGGCAGACCAGCGTACAGGCCCCGCAGCCGGTGCAGTATCGCTCCATGTCGGTCACCTGTTCTACTACATGCGTGGTCATCCTTGCAGTTACCGGAGTCGGCACTGGTCCTTCGGACCGGACAACTCTATGGACTTTAACTGAGGGTGCGATAGCTTTGACCGGGCATACCGCGGTACAACTGCCGCACCGTTTGCAGCGGTCATCCCGCCACCGGATTATATAAGGGAACTCTCTCAGCGAGAGCTGATGATTATGGTCTAATATTGACCCTGCAGCTGGTTCCATACCTTTACCTCCTCCGCCTGCGGTGAAACGATTACCATATCGTATTTCATCGGGAATATGTCTTGGCTCCTGTCCCGCTTGGGTACCGCAGTGTCAACTCCGCACTCTTCAGACATTAACGCATATCTTCCTTTTAAGCCCCCCACTGTGCCGGGCCTCAGCTTTTTTGAGTCGTGCACCATGAAGCACGCGCCGTCGGGGGTGAAGCCTATGATAACGTTCGGCCCGTCTATGCATAGTGAGCGCATGGATTGTTTCATGAGTCTCAGGGCATCCCTGTCGGGCCGCTGCTCAATCTCGGCTGATTTGAGGGGCGTTATAATATCTTTATAATAAGGCATCGGCATATGCAGCTGCCGTACCGCATAATGCAATATATGCGTAAACACCTCACTGTCGCTGTTGTACCCCATGTATCCCGGAAAGCCCCTGCTCGAAAGAAATTCCCTTATGGGGACAAAAGCGGTATTTTCACCATTTGTCATGGAACAAAAACCCTGTATGAAAAAAGGATGACAGGCATAAAGATAAATTGCATAGTTGGTATTCTGTCTTCCCTGGGCGAGAATTATTCTGGCTTTGAGCCTGTCATCGTCAAGCCCCCAAAATTCGGCCACCTGGAGCGGGTCACCCACCTCTTTCAATGTAAGAACGTCCGGATAAAACGAAAAGACGAATATCGACTCGTCCGGCTCGCCGATTTTCCGGAGCGCCAGGCGCGTGTCCATGAGAAGGTCCTCTTTTTCACGGACCGGTTTGCTTCTGAAGGCAGCGGGATAGTCATAGGCGCGCGCAAAATAATAATCGCGGGGAGTGATCCCTTTCACCTGCGTTATTTTCGGTCTCCATTCATGCTTGAGGGTAAAGCCTTTCTTTTTCATGAACTCGTCAAGAGTCTTTTTCCCGGCCATGGAGCAGATGCCCGACATTACAGGAAATTTCTTCAGCTTCTCGAACGCCCCGCCGAGGTCTTTCAGCGTGAGGCCGAGGCCCGAACCGTCATGCCCCTCTTTCATTGTTTCGAGGGCGAGAATTGGCTCCATAGGCGAGATGTACTCCTTTGACGTAATAGCGGCCAGTCTGCACATATCTTTCAGTCCTCTTTTATCTATAAATGTGCCTTAAATATTTGATATTTAAAGCCCGTCTTCACATTTTAAAATTTTGGCCGGTGATAAGTCAATTTTGATGAAGTTTCAGGAGTTCCCGAGAATTTTTGGATTATGCGACTTTTTTGTGGTTATTGTGAGACCTCTTCCAGCAATTGCCGGGCCCGTTGGTCATCCGGTTTTATATTTAATCCTATCGTTAGTTCCCTGCGAGCATTTTCCTTTTGTCCCAACTTAAGGTAAACAAACCCCAGATGATTATGAGCTTCTGCGAGATCGGGCCTCAACTTAATTGCAGCCATATACTGCTCTATCGCTTTTTCGGGCATATTAAGAGCCTGATAGATAATGCCAAGATTCAACTGGGCCTCAGCGAAATCGGGCTTAAGCTTAATGGCAATCAGAAATTGCTCCATAGCCTTGTCAGGCATCTTGAGAAATTGATAGACGGCCCCGAGATTATTATGGGCTTCAACTAAATCAGGCTTAAGCGCAATGGCAATCAGGTACTGCTCTGCAGCTTTGTCAAACATGTTGCGAGCTTCGTAGACATTGCCAAGACAAAGATGCACCCTTGCCCTGGCGGGTGATTTTTGTGCGGTATCTTCCCATAGCCTTATTCCGTCTCCCCACACGGCATTACGCTCATAAGCTGCAATTGATAGAACCCCAAGTGCAAGGGCAAACATCACTATTAAAGTCCGTGAAACGTGAGACATGAAACGGGGGAAGACCCTTAAAGGCCGTGAATCGTGAATCATGAATCGTGAAAAAACCAAGAAGGCCCCTGAAACCACACAAATAATCACACCTACTGAAGGCAGATAAACGCGATATTCATCGATGATTGTGCTTATCGGTATTATGCTAGATTCGACTGAAAGAGTGATAAAGAACCACAGAATCCCGAACCCCATCAGCCTGAAAAGCCGTGAATCGTGAATCGTGAAACGTGAATCGTCTTCTTTCCCTTTAGCTTTTATCCGATTGCCTGTCGCCCATTGCCTATTGCCTATTATCATGTATGCTCCCAGTCCAAAGAGCGTTGAGAGAAACATAAAGGACAGAATTACGTGAGGGTCAAAGAAAGATTGAAACACCGGGTAGTCATAATCAATGTTCTGATTTACCGGAAAGAACAGCAGCCGCAGGTACGTGACAATTATTCTGAACTGGGTGAAAAGGTATTCGTTCCACGAAAACACTGTTGCCCCATATGAAGCAGGATTGAACCGGTGTATTCCGCTGCCTGCCGTCCCCATACTCACAAGCGTCAGAGGAATAATACAGAGTGTAAGTAGTATAGGCGCAAGATAACGGATACGCGAGGACGCGGAGACACGGGGAGAAGGACCGGTAAAGAAACAGAACTCATATAACGTGATCACCAAGGGCAGCGTAAAGGCATTCTCCTTTGTCTTCATGGCACATACAGCAAAGAATAAAGACAGGAAAAACCAGACAAAGGCGGAGTCTCCACCTGTTTTTAGCCGGGCCTTTATGTACGTGACTATAGACAGCAAATAAAACATGGCGGCGAGGGAGGCGAAGCGCTGGAACACATAGGTAACTGCCTCTGTTTGAATGGGGTGAGCAGCAAACAGCAGTGATGAGAAAAAAGCAACCAGGTTAGGGGACCAGGGACCAGGGACCAGGGACTGGTCCCCGTTTTCCTGCCTCTGACTACCGGCTTCAGGTCCCTTACCACTGGTCCCTGGCGCCTGCTTCTGGTTTCCGGCATCCGGTTTCTGGTCCCTGGTCCCTGGTCCCTGTCCCCTGAAATACGGCGTCCTGAATGTCAATAAGACAAGAAAATAAACCAGGATGGAGTTAGCAATATGTATGGCAATATTGACAATATGGTAGCCGGTCACAGATAAGCCGTGTATCCTGTAGTTGAGCGCAAAGGTGAGATATCCTATGTAGCGGCCCAAGAGTGAACTGTAATATTCAAACCCTTTTGCGTCTGACGGGCTTGAGAAATAATGGAGGTTTTTTATAATGGGATTATTGACAATATACTCGTTATCGTCCCATTGAAACGGAGCACTGAGAGTGTTGGCATAGATGATAAGAATGAGAAAAACCAGACAGGCGATATGCACAAGGGTGTTATTCGCCAATGTCCGCGAACTTAGGGGCGCATGCACTGCAGAAGTGTTAGTGTGCCGGGTTATCCTGTCTGCTTTGACCGGTTTGCCTGGTGTTTTAGTTTTCTTTTTCATAAAAGGATGCGCCGAAATGCCTGTTATGACCGTGCTTATCAATATAACATTTCTTAGGAGTCTCCCGCGATACTCTGATAAGGTGTATGGCTTGGGTACGCAACGTATGAGCCTTCGGGTCGGCCATCCGCAAACAATGAAGAAGAGACAGGACATTAATAAAGCAGAGCATAGGATGTGACCCCGGAGAGCTCTCAAACTATGGTATTCTATAGCTTAATGGACGTTATCACCTCACATATCAACACTGATTTTGACTCTCTCGCCTCGGCGATAGCGGTAAAAAAGCTTTATCCTGATGCCGTTATTGTCTTCCCCGGCTCTATGGAGAAAAAGGTGCGGGATTTTATGGACGTCTTTCAGCCTCTGGAGATAAAAAAGCTGAAGGATATTTCACTGGATGAGGTCAGGCGGTTGATTATTGTCGATACCAAGCATCCTGACCGGATAGGCGCCTTTAAAGAACTTCTCTCCCGGCCCGGGGTCGAGGTGCATGTTTATGACCACCATCCACCTACAAAAGAGGATATCAGAGGCAAGGTGGAGGTCATTGATGCCACGGGCGCCGTTTCAACCATTCTTGCTGAAATCATCCAGGCAAGGAAGCTCCCATTGAGCACCCTTGAAGCCACCATCCTGTGTCTCGGGATATATCAGGAAACAGGTTCGTTGCTGTTTCCCTCGACTACTCCTCGCGATCTTATTGCAGTGGCATATCTTATCAGGCAGGGCGCCAATCTCAATATCGTTTCCGATTTTCTTAAAGAGGAGATAAGCAGGGAAGAGTTCGCGCTTTTGAATGAGCTTGTAAAGTCACTTGACGAGGTCGTTATTCAGGGGATAAGGATCAAGATCGGGAAAGGCACAATGGAGGGGTTCGGCGATGTTGCGCACCTGGCCCATCAGATCATGAACATGGAAGAAGCCGATGCGGTCATACTGCTCATAGGGATGGCTGACAAGATTCTTATGGTGGCGCGCAGCAGGGCGCCCGAACTAGACGCGGCCCGCATAATGGCCGAGTTTGGCGGAGGCGGTCACCCGACTGCCGCTTCAGCAACCATAAAAGATGTGCCTTTTGAAATTGTGGAAGAGAAACTCTCCGCCATGCTTAACAAACATGTTCGCCCGGCAAAATTGGTGCGTGATGTGATGACCACGCCTGTAATTGTTGTGCAGTGGAACAACAGCATAAGGGAGGTCGAGCGCATGATGACGCGCTATGGAGTCAATGCGCTACCCGTGGTGAAAGAGGGCCGTTACATGGGAGTCATAACCAGAGGGGTGGTCGAGAAAGGGATTTTCCACGGGCTGGGGAGGAACAGGTCCGCTGACTTTGCAACAAGCGATGCTTTGACAGCCGCGCCTGATACGCCTATTGCGGAAGTGGAAAAGGACATGATCGAACATAATCAGAGGTTTGTAACGGTGCTGTCTGAAGGCAGGATCTCAGGGGCGGTGACGAGGACGGATATACTCAGGTCTCTCTATGAGGATTTTCTCAGAAAAAGCAAGGTGTCGCCAAGGGAACCGGGAACCAGTGAGGCGTACAGCGGGTTTGGCAGGAGCATTCCAAGAATTCTCAAAGAAAAATTACCGGTGCATACTTATGAGTTCCTTGTCATGGCCGGCGAAGTCGGCGATGAACTCGGCTTCGCCGTCTATCTTGTGGGCGGTTGTGTCCGTGACATGCTGAGGGGCGTGGAAAACCTTGATATAGATATTGTTGCGGAAGGGGACGGCATCGCCTTAGCCAGGGCTCTGGCAAAAAAGACAGGCGCCAAAATCACGGTGCACCAGAAATTCGGCACGGCACAGGTGATACTGCCCAAGTTGAGGCTTGATGTCGCCACGGCGCGTACTGAATATTACGAGTCTCCCGCCGCACTGCCGAAGGTGGAGACCTCGTCGATAAAAAAAGACCTGTACCGTCGCGATTTTACTATCAATACTCTTGCAGTAAAGCTGAACAAAAAGAATTTCGGCCTCTTACTGGATTTTTTCGGGGCCCAGCGGGATTTGAAAGATAAGGTCATAAGGGTGCTCCATAATCTCAGTTTTGTCGAAGACCCCACAAGGGCTTTCAGGGCGATACGCTTCTCAGAGCGGTTCGGGTTTAAACTGACAAAGCATACTGAGAATCTCATCAAGCTGGCCCTGAGGATGAACATTTTCGAGAAACTGTCGGGGTCGAGGCTTTATGATGAGCTTATGCTTACCTTCAAAGAGACATACCCCATCAAGGCCCTGAAGCGGCTGAACGATTACGGGCTGCTTAAGGTCATCCATAACAGTCTGGTTTTTTCCTCCGGGCTTGAAGAATTCCTCCAGTCTGTTCATGATGCTATTTCATGGTTTGACCTGCTTTTTCTGGAGGAGCGCTATGACAAGGGGATGCTTTATCTGGCAGCGCTGCTTCACAAACTGAATAAGGAGGACCGTGAAACTGCCCTTGGCAGGCTTGCCGTTCCCCTGAAGCCACGGGAGCATATCCTCAAAACGCTGAATCTCGCCCAGAACATTATAAAGAAGCTTAAAGCTGATAGTCCTGCAATTATATACCATACGCTGAAAGACTGTGACATTGAGGCCATCCTTTTCAGCATGGCTCTTTCGCAGGACAGTGATAACAAAAAGGCCATATCACGCTTTCTGCTGGAGCTTAGGGATGTGAAGCCCCTTGTTAAAGGCGGTGATCTGAAGAGAATCGGGATACCCCCGGGTCCCGTATATTCAGAAATGTTCGCGAAAGTTGTCGATGAGAAACTGATGGGCAGGCTTGCCACCAGAGAGGAAGAACTGACCTTCGTTAAAAACATTTACGGGAAGTCGCTCGGAGCAGGCTGACGGGTGAGGAGGTGCAAAGCGAACTGAAGTACTAAGGAAAGGAACGGCAGGGGCAGGCTGTTTATCGGAGCGCTGAAACTACCCTCATTGCCAGAGACGGTTCGTTATAGTAGAGCTGTCCATACCCATTCCCGGCTGGGGCTCGGCGTAACTCGCCCCTGTTGGAGCAGACCCGTGCATCGCTCCGAAAAACAGGCGCTCCCCTTCTACTGCCTTCCTCGTAAGTTAATTATGAGGACAATAACAGGTCTCGATGTGATTTTATTATTTCTTCTCTTTTTCCCTGCGCAATGATTCTTCCTTTGTCCATAACCATAATATGGGTAATCAAGGGAATTATTTCATCAAGGTGATGGGTCGCCATAATAAGGGCTACGCCTGAGAGTGCAGCCTGTGCAAGGAATGAAAGAAAACCTGCGCGTGCAGCGCTATCCAGGCCGCTGCACGGCTCATCGACAATGAGCATGTCAGGGCCATTAGCCATAGCCCGCGCGATAAGGATTTTTCTTTGTTCCCCATATGACATTTCCGATAAGAACTTCTCACTCAGATGCTGCAACTGAAAAAAATCTATCCAATATCGGGCTGTATCTATCTGGCTGGACGTTGCTGTTCGATACAAGCCGACGCTGGAGAAAAAGCCTGACACAACCGCATCGATTCCTTTGACATCGTAAGCGTAATCACGCTGCAATTCGGGAGAAACTATCCCGGTCCTTTTTCGCACATCCCAGATACTCCGGTTATCCTTTCCTGCGGACCGTTGAACTTTTCCTCCAAGGGCAGGGTATGCATCACCGGCTATCAGTTTGAGCAGAGTAGATTTGCCCGCCCCGTTTCTGCCGATGATCGCCCAATGCTCTGCCTTGTGCATGACCCAGGAAATATCGTGCAATATTTTTTTGTGCTTTATAAAAACATCGGCATGTCTTATCTTTATTAAGAAGTTTCCCCTTCTGTTCAGGCGGCCAGAAGGCGGCGGGAGTTCAGGCATGTCCTGCTGGAAAAGATGGCGCAGGAACTCCCCGCCAAGCACATGATCTTTTTTGCCTTGTTCAATTATTTTACCGCGGTCCATTATGAGGACATGGGTGATGGATGCAATGAGTTCTTCGACATGGTGAGTTGCAAAGAGTACAGGAGTGCCGGTTGCGGCTATTTCTTCGACCATATTCAGAAGCTCTCTCCTGGAAGAGAAATCAAGGCCGTTGCAGGGCTCGTCGAGCGCGAGTATGTCAGGGCGTCCAACCACGGCCCGAGCGATCAGGATTTTCCTCGCTTCGCCCTCAGACATTTCGAGGAAATCCTTATTGCCAAGGTTGTCCAGTTTCATTGTGCAGAGCAATTTTTCCGTTGCGATTTTCTGTTCCTCTGTCGGCTCCTGATGCAGCCAGGCACTGTCAAAAAAACCGGTGTATACTACCTCGCGGCCACTCATGTTCCACTGGTGGCGGTGGTAGGCATCATGCAGTTCAGCGGAAACTAGCGCTATGCGTTTTTTTATGCCGATCGGGCTTTCCCGGGCAGCACTATCAAATTTGTATAGCCGCTTCCCCCGGCTCCCGGGGTCCGGCCATAATTCACCCCTGAGGAGCCTCAGAAGTGTGGATTTACCGGCTCCGTTACCTCCGATGAGTGCCCAGTGCTCGCCGAGCCTGAGCTGCCAGGTTATGCCGGACAAAAGCGTTCGCCCTTGAATCTTGACGCTGACGTTGCTTAAGGAAATAATGAAATCGTTGTTTAATTCTCTATTTTTTTTCGTTTCATTCATAGGCCAGGATATTTTTTAAGTATACACGTAAACACATAGGTTGTGGGTCACAAGGAATCCCTCTAATAGATTTTCCGGTTTTTTTTATGCTAATATTCGATAGCGTGATGAAGTGTCCATTTAGAAGTCTGCGTTACCTCGTTATAAAAAAGAAACCCAAAACGGAAGTCAGGAAGTTCATCGATTTTGTTTTAAGCAAAAATATCAGGGATTCATCTCATCTTACGGCATCCCTTCGGTTGCTGAAATAACATGAGGCTCTCCTTAAGAACGAAGGTTACGGCTTTTGTCACTGCTATAGTAATAATTGTGAGCCTTGTCAGCACATCCTACCTTATATTAGCTCACAGTCGCAGTATCGAAAGAGAAATCATTGCCAGGGGAGTTACTCTTGCTGAGTCGCTTTCGAGGGCTGTAGCTGACGGGCTTGCCGCTGAAAACCTGGAATTCATAAAAAAAGTTTCAGATATCGTTCATACCAGTGATGTTGATCTGGTCCAGGTTTACTCGTCGTTGTGGTTGCCGGTAGATGCATATCCTTTTAAGCAACTTAACGAGCCTCCCGGCCCTGCCGCATTAAGTCACTTTAAAACGAGCGAGGATTCTTTTTACGAATACTACGGTCAATGGCTCGAATTCTATTCCGCGGTATTTTATAAGCCGTTAGGTGAAGCCGAAAGCAGAAACGTCGTTATAGGATATGTCAGGCTCAGGCTGTCTACCCAACAGTTAAAACAGTCGATGAGGGAGGCCATTAACAAGAGCTTGCTCTTCTCTTTTGTGATGACACTCATTGCCTTTGTTTCCCTCAATTTTTTTATCAATAAATACGTGCTCGGCCCTCTCTTAACGCTTCATGCATCGGTTTCAAAACATATAGAAGGCGAGTTCCCGGAAAGTGTTCCGGTAAACTCCGGGGATGAAATAGGGGTGCTTTGCTCGGAATTCAACAGGATGAGCCAAGCACTTAAGGAAAGAGAAAAGAGGCTTGCCGACGAGAGAGAACGCCTCGTGGTGACCCTTCGCAGCATCGGCGATGCAGTTATAGTTACCGATGTCGAGGGGATGATCACTTTGATCAACAAAATTGCGGAAAAGCAGACCGGGTGGGCCGCTCATGAAGCAGTTGGCAAGCATCTAAGTGTTGTGTTCAACATTATCAATGAAAAGACCCGTGAGCGCTGCGAAAATCCAGTGGATAAGGTCCTGAAAACAGGTCTGATAACAGGCCTGGCCAACCCTACGGCCTTAATAAGGAAAGACGGTACGGAAATAATAATAGAAAACAGCGCTGCGCCCATAACGGACCGCGATAGTGCAACAATCGGGATGGTGCTTGTATTCCGTGATGTCACGGAAAAGCGGCGTATCGAAGATGAGCTTCTAAAGATGGAGAAACTGCAATCCGTAGGTCTGCTTGCAGGGGGCATAGCTCATGACTTTAACAATATCCTGACCTCTGTTGTCGGCAACATCAGTTTGGCCAAAATGCATATCGATGCCGAAAGTATAGCATACGAGAGACTGGAAAAGGCCGAGAAGGCATCCCAGAGGGCCACGGATTTGTCCTATCGGTTGCTCACTTTTTCGAAGGGCGGGGAACCGGTCAGAAAGTCAGCCTCTATCGTCGATATCCTCAAGGAGTCTTCGGGTTTCGATCTTTCCGGCAGCCATATAGCTTCCGAGTTTATTATTTCCGAAGACCTCTGCAATGTTGATGTGGATGCGGGCCAGATGAGCCAGGTTTTCAGCAATCTCATCATCAATTCAGTTCAGGCTATGCCTCACGGCGGGAAGATAGCATATAGTGCGAGCAATGTATTGATCGAAGGGAATAAAATACCAGGTCTTGAAGCTGGGACCTACATCCATATTTCTGTTAAGGATACCGGGACAGGAATACCGAAAGAGGATATCCCGAGGATATTTGACCCATATTTTACAACGAAGCCGGAAGGAAGCGGGCTTGGCCTCGCCTCAGTATACTCCATTATCAAAAGACACTCCGGGCACATTACCGTTGAATCCAAACATGGCAAGGGAACAATATTCCATATTTACTTGCCGGTATCGGGAGGCAATTGTGTCTGCAAGATTTCTGAAGAACGATGCATTACCGCCGGACATGGGAAAGTTCTTGTTATGGACGATGAGAAGATTGTGAGGGACATCTCGGGAGAAATGTTAAAATCCCTGGGATACGAAGTTGAATTTGCCATTAATGGCGCAGAAGCCATCGAGATGTATCAAAGGGTTTTGGAAGCCGGGAGACCCTTTGATGTTGTTATCATGGACCTCACAATACCCGGAGGCTTAGGAGGGAAAGAGGCAATTCAAAAACTTCTCAGTATTGATCCTGAGGTTAAAGCGATTGTGTCAAGCGGTTATTCGAATGATCCTATAATGGGGGATTTTAAACATTACGGCTTCAGGGGTGTAATAATAAAACCATACACGATTGAAGGTTTCAGCAGGACCCTGCATGAAGTAATGACTGCCTGAATCATCTGTTGCGTATTCAGCGTTTGAGGACACCCATTCCGGCGTATCCCTGCGTCTTTTCCGCTCTGTTATTCCCTTGGAGTAAATACTACCACTTTGCGTTTGTCGTCTATGAGATATGTAAATTTATTCAAAAAGCTTCCGCCCAGAAGATTCATTTGTGAGGTGGGAGCATAAAAGGCGATCACATCCTTGACCTCAATATTTCCAATTTTAACGGAAGGTAATTCAAAAGTGTAACCGTCTGCATTTCCGCCGGCTGTATGAACTGTAACCTTTTTTAAGTCACTTCTTATATTGAGTTTGCTGAATGTTTCGTCATTTACAACGATTGCTGAAGCTCCGGTGTCAAATATCATTTCTACCGGGACACCGTTTAAGTGAACGGTAATAAATTTTATATTGGCGGCGCCGGGTTTTTCGTAATATTTTTCGTAATAGATGATCCTTTCTCCATTTGCGGGTAAAGCCGGCTTTTTTTCTGTTGCGGGCATATCTTTTACACTGATTACCTTAGTTTTAGGATTGGTTGGCGAATATCCTTCAATGTTTGTAATTACAACGGGAGAATCATCTTCAGCGAAAGAAAAAGAACAAAGAATAAACATAAAAATAACCACCGCCAGTCTTTTCACTGTATTCCTCCTGTAATCGTCACGCTACCGAAAAGCATCCTCTGCCAAGGAAGATCACTGTTATTTTTTGCCTCTACCTGAACCTATACCTGTCTTTACCTGCCCCAATTATTTGTAGCATATCTTTTTTTGGAGGGCTTCTCCTGCTGTTCCAGGGCGGATATTCCTCCAAAAGCTGCCTGGGGTAAGGATTGACCGGCCGTCCCGGAGGAGTGTCCTGTGTTCAGCAGTGTGCTCCATTTTTCGAAAGCAGTCGAGTTCCATTAGGTTCACAGATTCTTTTTCAATAAGATTATTGCCGGAATACGCGATCCAGACGCGTACTCTCACTATATTGTTAGAGATATGATGGATGCTTTTAGTGTCATAATAGTAAAAAGCATTTGCACTGTCCTTATAGTATTGCACCCATTGTTTCCCTTTATTGCAGGACATAAGAACTGCGGATAAAAGGCAGCAAAGGATGACCGATCTGAAACGGTTTTTTATTGCGGGCATATCCTGTTTATTCCTCCTTAAACAGCCATGTCGAAAGATAGCGTTCACCGGTGTCCGGAAGCACTACAACGATAAGTTTCCCCTTATTATGTTCCCTGGCCGCGACCTGTAGCGCGGCCCATAATGCTGCTCCGCTGGAGATGCCGCCAAGTATGCCTTCTTCTTTCGCAAGTCTGCGCGCGCAGGTCCCGGCATCCTTGTCTGAAACCTTTATGATCTCGTCTATAATACTCGTATTCAGCACTTCCGGTACAAAACCGGCGCCTATCCCCTGTATTTTGTGCGGTCCCGCCTGACCTCCTGACAGGACAGGAGATGTTTCCGGTTCTACCGCCACTGCCTTAAACTCTTTCTTTCTTTTCTTGATGACTTCGGCAATACCGGTCAACGTACCCCCTGTACCGACACCTGACACCAGTATATCGACGGCGCCGTCAGTGTCATTCCATATTTCTTCAGCCGTTGTCAGCCGGTGTATTTCAGGGTTGGCCGGGTTTTTAAACTGCTGAGGCATGAACGCACCCGGCGTGCTGTTCAGGAGTTCTTCAGCCTTTCTGACCGCGCCTTTCATGCCTTCAGCGCCCGGAGTGAGGTGCAGTTCTGCGCCGAAGACCTGCAGCAAATGCCGTCTTTCCATGCTCATAGTATCAGGCATGGCAAGGATTAATTTGTATCCTTTTGCGGCAGCTACGAACGCAAGTGAAATGCCGGTATTACCGCTCGTCGGCTCAATAATGACCCCGCCTTTTTTAAGCAGCCCTTTCTTTTCAGCGTCTTCGATCATGGCAACGCCAATACGGTCTTTAACGCTTGAAAGGGGGTTAAACGATTCCAGCTTCGCCGCTATGGTTGCCTGAATACCCGATGCAACGCTGTTTAGCCTTACCAGGGGGGTATTCCCCGTCGTTTTTGTGATGTCATCAAGAATCCTGGGCATAAAAACCTCCGTTTTTCATTTTGAAAAGCCCCTGTCATTCATTACCATACTATATTACATTCTAAACCACAGCAGCGCAATGGGGGATCAATTGTCGCTCCACCGGCGCTTTACCTCCTCATCATTATGATTTATACAGAGTGTTCATTTATGGACCACCAGTGGTAAAGGTAAAATTCATGGTATACTTTTTGATGCATTACCAGCGGATGGATAAAAACATATTGGGCCTTATAGGCAATACACCTCTCTTAAGAATTTTTCGGATGGTTGCCGGCGACTGCGCGGAAATATGGGTCGATTCAATCCCGGTGGTTCGGTTAAAGACAGGGTTGCGCTATACATGAGGAGCACAGGTCTATTTATTCGCCGGTCATAAGGGAGAGAAATAAACCGAAATGTCCTTCCTCATTAATGCCGAAATGCAACGCTTCCCTTGTAAGCACTGATGCTGAGTACGCCAGTTCAGCCAAGGTCTCCTGTACCCCCTCGAGAGTCCGGTCTTTGACGTGATAAATTTCCAGAATGTCCACTATTTCAGCCGGGTCGTCCGTATTATAACTCTCCAATAAAATTTTCCCCGGACCGGTTTGGCCGCCGCCATTCTCCGTTTTTTTCTTTGCATTTTTTATCTGGTACTTCAATCGTTCCAGACAAAGTCCGCATATGCTTGCTGTTTCCATGTTCTTTCACTCTCCTTTTATCATGGGTGTCAACTTTATCCTAAGTAGAGCAATAGTAGTGCCAGACACAACTTGCTGAAATTTAAGGAAACATATTTAGTTGTGAATGGTATGATTGAATATAATTTAATCATGGTGTATATTATTTATACATGAAAAAAGGAGTTGAAGTAGTTTTGTTTACCGGGGATTCAGCGCTCGGGGAGGAACTGTCGGGCATGCTCCCGAAGGACTGGGTCATAGTCACACGTGAGTCCGGACTCCACAACTCGTTTATCTTATTCGATATCGATACGATGAGGGCAGGGCTTATCAGAGAATTGAGCCAGGACAACATTGTCATTGCGATTACAAAACTAAAGCTTACAGAGCCCGTGATGGAGGCAGTTACCTTCGGCGTCTATGAAATAATCCACCGTCCCCTGCAGCAGGAAATTGTCCTTAAATTGTTTCAAGACCTCCATGATCTTGGGGAAGAGCTAAAGCAGCCCATTCCTATCGCGAAGTTGCCGCCTGCTCCGACTTGTGCGATAGTGGGAAACTCGCCTATCATCATGGATGTTTGCAAGAAACTGGCACGATTGTCCCAGGCAGAGGTCCCTGTACTGATCACCGGCGAAACCGGGACAGGAAAGGAGCTTATTGCTGAATCGATCGCCCAGCTTTCCTCTCGCTTCGGGAAACCTTTCGTTGTCGTCAATTGCGCAGCTGTTCCGGATGCGCTTCTTGAATCTGAGCTTTTCGGCTTTGAAAAGGGTGCATTTACCGGCGCTCTTGCCGGAAAACCCGGAATGCTGAAGATCGCTGATGAAGGCACGGTATTTTTTGACGAGATTGCAGAGTTGCCGCTTCCCTTGCAGGCGAAATTGCTCCGCTTTCTGCAGACGCAGACCTTTTACCCGATAGGGAGTACGAGAGAAGTACAGGTGAATGTGCGTGTCATTTCGGCGACAAACAGGGACCTTGCGGCAATGGTGAGAGAGGGCGCCTTCAGAGAGGACCTCCTTCACCGGCTCCATGTGGCAAAAATACATATCCCACCGCTGCGTGAACGCAGGGAGGATATTCCAGCCCTGGTCAACTTTTTTTTCGACCGTTACCGCCATACCGGGCCAAGGCCAATTAAGGGGATCACAAAGGCATTTCTGAAAAAAATGCGTGCCTATGAATGGCCGGGGAACATCCGGGAGCTTGAAAATACCATACGTTCCTCCATCGCCCTGAGCAAGACATATTTACTTACCGTGCAGGAGATCAAAGAGCTCGGAGACAGCCGGCAGACATTTTATAAACAGGGGGCTGCTGCTGAAACACTCGGTTCTGCGGTCCTGCCGATTTTAATGCGGGCCATTGAGCAAAAGGACAGGAACGTCTATGAAAAGATCCACAGTGAGGTGGACAAGCCGATTTTTGATTATGTCTTGTCCCGCACGCGTGAAAACCAATCGGAGGCCGCCCGCATCCTTGGTATAAACCGTTTGACCCTCAGGAAAAAGCTAAAATAGCTGTCACCAGCGAATCGGCTAAACTGCTGACGCTTCTTGCAAGCGCCAGGCCGAATGCATGGCGCATTTCCAGTTCAGTATCCGTAACACTGTATCGCGTAAAAAAATGATTTATTAAACCCCCTAATTAATTTTGAATGCTGAATTTTGAATTAATGAAGATAGACATGTTTTTTTCTTCCACAATTCAAAATTTAAAATTCAACATTCAAAATTTTTCTCCTATTTGGCCATCGCCTATTGCCTCTTTAATCAGTTCTGCAGTTTTCGAGTTGAAACCTTTGATATTCCTGAAGAGTTTGCATCTGTGATATTATATTGAATATGCGCTATATCAGTTCCAAGATCAATGCAGGCACAATACTTATGTTCTTGCTTGTGTTTATTTTGCTGCCCTGGCAGGCTGCAGCGGAAGGCGGCGGTGACAGGCTCGTGGGTGACCTGCAAAGCAGTGATAAAGCGGTAAGGTCGGCAGCTATAGATGAACTCGGCAAGATTAAAGACAGGAGTTCGGTGGTAGCGCTTATCGGGGTGTTTAATTCAACAGGGGAAGACTGGAAACTACAGATCAAGGCGCTGGACGCGCTGGCCGCAAGCGGAGCTCCCATGGTAACGGATACTTTGATGGATGCCCTCGTCAATTTCTGTCCTTCTATCAAATGGCATGCCGCTGTTGGGCTAGGCCTCTACAATAACGACGCCAGGGTAGTCGATGCGCTTATCGCAGCACTGGATGATTCGACAATGTTTATACGAGAGGCGGCAATAGAATCACTGGGTAAAATACGCGCCCTCAAAGCAGTTCCATACCTCGGCAATGCGTTGCATGACAGCCATTTCGCCATCAGGCTGAAGGCGGTCAGGGCGTTGAAAAGCATCGGTGACCAACAGTCTCTGCTTTTTTTAAAATGGTCAGCAGATCATGAAACAGAGCCTATTATCAGGGACGAGGCGGTATCGATAGTCAAGGGGACTGCAAGTCAAAGGGCACTGTTACGCTGATAAAAGTCTCTCCTGCCAATATTGAATCCGCACTGGCCGAGTCAGTGCGTATACTCCGCCATGGGGGTATAATCGTTTATCCTACTGAAACCTTCTACGGACTCGGAGCAAAGTATGATATTGAGCCCGCACTGCAGAGTCTGTACGATATAAAAAAGCGGCCGGGTAAGATGGCGATGCCGGTGATTATAGGCTATATGGAGCAGCTTTCAATGCTGACGGAAGGGATCCCTGATAAGGCAGGCGCACTGATAAGCAAATTCTGGCCTGGTCCTCTCACGCTGCTGTTTGAGGCGCGCCGGGGTCTGTCTGATTTTATCATTGCAGAAAATAAAGTGGCGGTGAGAATGCCGGGTGAATCGTTTGCACTTAGACTCGCGAGGGCCTCGGGCTTTCCGGTTACAGCTACGAGCGCCAATATTTCGGGCATGCTCCCTGGAAAAAATATACCGATGGTGATGAATTACTTTAAGGATGCTTTTGACTTGATCATCGATGGTGGTGAATTAGAGAGTATCCTACCTTCAACCATTGTTGACGCCACAGGCCCGGAACTAAAAGTACTGCGGCAGGGATTAGTCGAGATTAGGTAAAAGCAGGCAGAGGTAAAGGCAGAGAGAAAAAATAAAACAGTGCTTTTTGTCTTTTCTTTATCCTAATCTTAACCTCCACCTTTACCTCAACCTGCTTTTGCCTGCCCCTGCCGTTCCTTTCCTCAATAACAGAACAGAACGTTTAAATTAATGAACGATTGTTCTGTAAAAGTGAATGTTCTACAAAAAACAACTATCGTTTTAAAATGTAATTTTATTGTTGACAAAGACTATATCATTGTTTATAATTTATACCAATGAGGGGAACCGATGCTTAAAAGCTTATTTTCTTCATCGATACGAGCCGACGTGCTGTCGTTGTTGCTCAATAGCCCGGACGAGAGATTTTACGTGCGGGAGATTGCAAAACTATTGAGGAAGAACCCCTCGGGAGTAAAAAGAGAGCTGGACAAACTGGAAGAGATGGATATAGTGTTCAGCGAGAAAGTCGCAAACCTTAAATATTTTCAGGCCAACAGCAAATCCCCCCTTTATTCCGAGCTGAAAAATCTTATCGCAAAATCTCTGGGACTTCCCGGAGCATTGAAGAGCCTTTTGAGGGCCAACAATGTGACCAGCGCGTTCATTTACGGCGCCTACGCCGAGGGAGAAGATGCCCCGACAGTGGATTTAATTGTTATTGGCCCGTCCACTCCTTCACTCTGGTTTGGATTAAAGGACATCGAGAAGAAGTTCGGCAAACAAATTAACTGCTCTGTTATTGAGGAATCTGATTACAAGGTACGGAAGAAGCAGAAAGATATCAGCTTAAAACGTATTCTGTCGGAGAAGAGAATTACTTTGTTAGGAAGGGCTTAAACAACAAAAGAGACCCGGCAGGTCGCTTTGCGACAAACTTCCGGGACTGAAAGGGGGTGAATAAAATGGCCGCAACAAAAAAGGCTCCTGCAAAAAAGGCAGCTGCAAAGACAACTGCAAAGAAGACTGCAAAAAAGAAATAACAATCCTTTTGTCGGGATGTACAAAAAATTAGGGAATACCCAGATGATTTTCTTGCTTGGTAGAGTGACTGAAAATCGGGGTATTCCCTCTTTTTTTTCTACCGGTAGTTTAAAACTTGTTGGCTTGATTGGTCAACTTCAGAAATGACACGGAAGCAATCCTTCGAGGCAAGAAGCTTTTTCAGGAATCTCAGATTGGCGGTATGTCCAGCCCTTTCCAGCAGCAGGTGTCCCTGGACAGGGAACCCTATAAGTGAAATATCACCAATAGTATCAAGTATTTTATGCCGTACAAACTCATCGGAAAACCGGAGTCCGGAAGAATTCAGGATCCCTTCATCTCCCACCACGACGGCATTGTCGAGTGAACCGCCTTTTGCAAGGCCATTTGCCCTAAGGGCCTCTACATCCCTCAAGAAACCGAACGTCCTTGCAGGCGCAATCTCTTTAACGAAGCTCTCTTCGGTAATGTCGACTGTCAGTTCCTGATGACCCACAATATGATGATTAAAGTTTATGGAGTATGATATGCGGGTGCCGTCAAATGGAAGCGCCATCACATGAGCGTGAGCATCCTCATAGACAACTGGCTTGGTGATCTTTATATAAGGCCTTTTTTTGCCCTGCTTCGCTATGCCCGCCTCAAGTATAAGCCAGGTAAGCTCTGTTGAACTCCCATCGAGAATGGGAATTTCAGGACCGTCTACCTCGATCAGAAGATTATCAATTCCGAGCCCTGTGGCTGCAGCCAGAAGATGTTCAACTGTTTTTATTTTTGTACCGTCATAGCCTATCGTCGTTGCAAACGAGGTGTCGATTACGGAGGCCATATTGGCCCTTATTATTGTCCCCTTGTCAGTCCTGTAAAAGACAATACCTGTGTCCCGTGAAGCGGGCTTCAACCGCACTGTCGCATATCTGCCTGTATGAAGACCGATCCCATGAAAGGCGGTCTCTGTCTTTATTGTACGTTGTAACCTCATCGAGTTTATATTTTAGCAAATAACGTGCCATAAAACAAAGTAATATAAAACAACAGTACTCTTCAGAAAAGTGTTGATAAATTGCGATGCTGTGTAATATTTGCCACAGCTATAACGCGTCAGGCGCAATGCGTCAAGCGTCAAAATCCAAAAAACCGTCCTTGCACACCATCATGCCGGCTTATCCGGCATCTTTCTTTCCTAATATTCTTTTTTTTAAGGTTTTGACGCTCAACGTACGACGCATTTGCGCACGACCCATTATAGGACTTCTCCTCCAACAACCATTTCAGGTATCCTCAATGTCGGCATTGCATCTGATACCGGGACCCCCTGGGCGTCTTTGCCGCAAGTGCCTATAGAAAAACCCAAGTCCGAGGCAACCATATCTATTGACATTAAGACGGAGGGTCCATTTCCAATTAGGGTGGCCCCCTTTACAGGCTCAGCAGCGCTACCGTTTTCGATTATATAGCCCTCCTGAACTTCGAATACAAAATCTCCTGTTACGGTATTTACCTGTCCCCCGCCCATTTTTTTTACGAACAAGCCGCTTGAAACAGACCTTAGTACTTCATCCGGCGAAAGTTCTCCCGGAGCGATCAGGGTATTTGTCATGCGCGGTATCGGCTTATTCTCATAAGATTCTCTTCTTCCGTTTCCGGTCGAATCGGTTTTGTCGATAAAGGCATTATATTTATCGTACATGTAACCAATTAGAATGCCCTTACTTACCAATATATTCTTTCTTGCAGGCGTGCCCTCATCATCCACCGAAAAGGAGCCTCGCTTATTCGGTATCGTTGCATCGTCGATCACTGTAACAAGCGGAGAGGCCACCCGGGAACCGAGCTTTTTTGAGTAGACGGACAAGCCCTGCCGCGCAAGATCTGCCTCCAGACCATGTCCGATTGCCTCATGGATCATGGTCCCGCCTGCTGACGATGATATAATGACGGGCATTCTGCCACCGGGCGCCTTGCGTGCGCCGAGCAACATTACTGCCCTCCGGGCAGCTGTTTCAGCTAATGTGTCCATGGGATTGGTTTCAAACAACTCGTATCCGGCAAGCCCCCCTGCCGACTCATGTCCTGTCTGTATGGAAGCGCCATCCGCTGCAATGATATGAGCTAAGCCGATGGTGTAAATTCGTTCATCCTCTGTCGTTATTCCATCCGATGTCGCGATTTTTACTTTTTGCAGCGAGTCCCTGTATGAGATGCTTGCCTGTCTTATCCTGCCGTCAAGAGATCGTGCGGCCTTGTTACCTTGCCGGACCAGCGCAACCTTCTTATCGAGAGGCACTGAACCAGGATGTATTTTAATTGAAGAAACTGTTTCGGGCCGCTGTTGTTTCATATCGATGACGACCTCCAGCACTGTATTGGCCGCAGCCTTGCTGACTGTAGCAGCAAGGTCCAACAGTATGTTTGTTGAAAAATCATTGCTGAAGGCATATGCCGTTTTCCCTTTGTAAATAAGACGGATGCCTATGCCTGAGATAGAGCCGGTGACTACTTTTTCAATCCTGTTGTCCTCAAGCTGTATTGACGTTGTCTCTCTATGCTCAACAAAAATATCCGCATATTCGCCGCCATGTGAAAGGACCCTTTTTAATAGCTCTTGCAAGAAGCTGTCTTCTATCATGCTAACAACCCTCCAAATAAAAAAGGCGATAGGCTATAAATAATAGGTTATAGGTCATAGGAAAAAAAATCAACAATTCTTACCCATTACCTATTACCTATTACCTTTCTTATTATTAGTTGCACTTTCCTTGGTTTTTTAGTATCTTATTAAAGTAACATATTTTTTTCTGTTCTCGCTGGGCATCATTATGCCGGAGTGGCGGAATTGGCAGACGCAAGGGACTTAAAATCCCTCGAAACCTGGTTTCGTACGAGTTCGAGTCTCGTCTCCGGCACTCAGGCGCAGCACGAAAGGGAGAATTGCTAATGAAGCGAAAAATAAGAAAGGCTATATTACCCGCAGCAGGACTTGGCACACGTTTTTTGCCGGCCACCAAGGCATCACCCAAAGAAATGATGCCTATTATTGATAAACCTCTGATTCAGTATGCAGTTGAGGAGGCCATTGCCTGCGGTATTGAGGAGTTTGTTATTATCACGGGCAAATATAAACGTGCCATAGAGGACCATTTCGATTCCGCTTATGAACTGGAAGAGAAACTAAGGATCTCGGGCAAAAAGAAGCTCCTGGATGAGATAAACAAGCTCAACCATATCAATTTTGCTTACATCCGTCAGCGCGTTGCGCTCGGCCTGGGGCATGCGATTCTCTGTGCCAAACCTTTTGTCAAGGATGAGCCTTTTGCTGTTATACTGAGCGATGACGTTGTGAATCCCGATTACCCGTTGCTTCAGGAAATGATTCATGTATATGATGAATTGAAATGCCCTGTGGTCGCTCTTCAAGAGGTCCCCATATCCGAAGTAGCCAAGTACGGTATTATTGACGGAGAACTCGATGGAGGGGTATACAAGATAAGGAACCTTATAGAGAAGCCTAAACCCGAAGATGCCCCGTCAAATTTGGCTATAATAGGAAGGTATATACTTACTCCTGATATTTTTGATATGCTTGAAAATCAGAAACCGGGCGCGGGAGGCGAGATACAGCTTACCGATGCGCTTAGGGAACTGCTGAACAGACGGGTAATTTACGGGTATTTGATAAAAGGCGATAACAGGTATGATGCCGGCGATAAAATGGGATATTTGGAGGCGATCGTTGACTTCGCACTTAAAAACAAGGAATTATCCGGAGGTTTCAGGGAGCACCTGATCCAAAAGTTGAAGCTGTAGTATGAAAAGTATACAAAAAGGGCTCTGTCTATATCACGTTGAATCATCTGTATGGCCGCTGATGGACATTTATGAAACGGCAAGTGAGCTTATTGTCGAGATTGATTTGCCCGGCATAGAACCTGATGATGTATCGATAAGGGTATACGGAGACATGTTGATAATTGAAGGGATAAGAAACGATGCCGGCAGGGAACCCGATTTGCGCTACATATGCATGGAGCGCGGGGTCAGACGGTTCAGACGGGTCATGAAGTTTCCGGTCCCTGTGAATGCTTCTTCTTCAGAAGCGTTCTACTCCCGCGGAGTCATAAGTATAAGATTCCCGAAGCGGGAGCGCAAGGCTATAACAATTACTGTTAAACGAGTAAATGAGTGAATGAGTTTTAACTCATATACTTATTTACTCATTCACCCATATAAAAAGAACTTTGGGGGGGGTGTTGATAAGGCATGGAGGAAACTAAGATGGCTGAAGCTAACGATAAAGAAGAGACAAAAGAAGTAGAAATCCCCGATACGGTGCCAGTTCTGCCTGTAAGGGACATAGTGATTTTCCCTTATATGATTCTGCCCTTGTTTGTGGGCAGGGACATCTCTATAAAGGCGATTGACCATGCCCTGAACACCAACAGGATGGTACTCCTGCTGGCCCAAAAGGATTTAAATGTAGAAGCTCCAACAACCGATGATCTGTATTTGATGGGAACGGTCTGCATGATCATGAGGATGCTCAAACTCCCTGACGGACGGGTCAAAATCCTTGTTCAGGGATTAAGCAAGGCGAGGGTGAGCGGATTTACACAGCAGGAGCCGTTTTTTATGGCCGGCATCGCAAAGGTCGCCGAGGAAAAACCTGCCGAAGCCTCCATTGAGAACGAGGCCTTGATACGGAACGTCAAGGAGCAGATGGACAAAGTAGTGAACCTGGGGAAAACGGTTCTGCCTGACGTTATGGTTGTGATCGAGAATATAGAAGATCCGGGAAGACTTGCTGACCTCATTACTGCAAATCTGGGGCTGAAAACTGACCAGGCGCAGGAAATACTGGAAATGTCAGACCCTGTAATGCGTTTGACGAGGGTAGGTGAAATACTCGGCAGAGAGGTCCAGCTGCTGACCATTCAACAAAAAATCCAGACCGAAGCCCGGGGTGAAATAGATAAGACCCAGAGAGAGTACTTTCTTAGAGAGCAGTTGAAAGCCATACAGCGGGAACTTGGAGATATCGATGAGCGCGCGGAAGAGGTAAGGGAATTCAAGAAAAAAATAGATGATGCAAAGATGCCTGAAAAAGTTATGAAAGAAGCGGAGAAACAACTCAGGCGTATTGAAAAGATGCACCCCGACAGTGCAGAAGCAGGCACTATAAGGACCTATCTTGAATGGCTCACAGAAATCCCATGGTCAAAGAGCACGAAAGACCAGTTGGATATAGGGAAGGCTGAAAAAGTGCTTAATGATGATCACTATGATCTTGAGAAAGTAAAAGAAAGGATTCTCGAATATCTTAGCGTACGGAAACTGAAAGAGAAAATGAAGGGACCGATAATATGCTTTATAGGCCCCCCCGGTGTCGGCAAGACATCGCTCGGCCGTTCGATAGCCCGCGCGCTCGGAAGGGAGTTTTGCAGGGTTTCTCTTGGCGGGGTGCGCGACGAAGCTGAGATAAGAGGCCACAGGAGAACATATGTAGGAGCACTCCCGGGGCGAATAATTCAGGGTATCAAACAGGCGGGTACAAATAATCCGGTATTCATGCTTGATGAGATTGATAAAATCGGTTCGGATTTCAGGGGCGACCCCTCCTCCGCGCTGCTTGAGGTGCTTGACCCGGAGCAGAATAATTCTTTTGCGGACCACTACCTGGCGGTGCCTTTTGATCTGTCCAACGTGATGTTCATTACTACCGGAAATCTCACCGACACGATTCCGGGGCCGTTGCGGGACAGGATGGAAATATTGTATCTGTCAGGATATACTGAGGAGGAAAAGCTACAGATAGCGAAAAAGTATCTGGTCCCTAAACAGCTTGATGAACATGGGATAACCACAAAGATACTTCAAATAAGCGACTCCGCTGTCCAGCAAATAATATCTCACTATACGCGGGAAGCCGGGGTCAGGAACCTTGAGCGTGAGATAGCCAACCTGTGCCGCAAGGTGGCCAAGCAGGTTGCCGAGGGTAAAGCGGAGACCTTTAATCTGGTGGCTAAGAACGTCGAGAAATACCTCGGCGTTCCGAAGTATCTACCTGAAGAGGAGATGAAGGTGAATGAAGTCGGTGTCGCTACAGGTCTTGCCTGGACAGAGGCCGGAGGAGATGTTATATACATCGAAGCGACGATGATGAAGGGAAAGGGGAACCTTACGCTCACAGGCCAGTTGGGGGATGTTATGAAAGAATCGGCCCAGGCAGCCTTGAGCTATATAAAATCACGGGCCTCCGGCCTAGGGTTGAGTGATGATTTGTTCTCCAATATAGACATGCACATTCATGTCCCTGCCGGCGCTATCCCCAAGGACGGGCCGTCAGCCGGGATTACGATGGCCACTTCAATTGCATCTGCATTGACCGGAAGACCCGTAAGAAAGGATGTTGCAATGACCGGAGAAGTTACGTTGAGGGGCAGGGTGCTCCCAATTGGAGGACTCAAGGAAAAGACCCTTGCAGCCAAAAGGATGGGGATAAAGACCGTCATAATGCCTCACAGAAACAAGAAAGACCTCAATGATCTTCCAAAGTATGTTAAAGACGGTATGACATTCGTGGTTGTTGAAACAATGGACGATGTATTGAAACATGCCCTCAAACCTGCCGTTAAGGCAATAAAAAAGGTGAAGACGCTTCACAATACAGAGCGTCCAAAGGTCAAACATGCAACTCCGCCTGATAGGAGAGTTAAGACTTCTCGAAGAAATAAGAAGAAGGTTTAACGTTCCTGCGCAGAAAGGGGACAGCGGCATTATTATAGGTATCGGAGATGATGCCGCTGCAATTGCACCGCCTGCAGAAAAAATTGAAAAAGTGCTTGTTACCACTGATCTGATGCATGAAGGGGTCCATTTTGATTTAAGTTATACAGCCCCGTTCCATCTGGGGTTTAAGTTGGTCTCTGTTAATGTCAGCGATATAATGGCAATGGGTGGTACTCCCCGCTACCTTCTGCTTACTGCTTCCCTGAAAGAAGATACGGATGAAACTTTTTTCTGGGAGTTTTACGAGGGAGTTTCACGCGCTTTGCAGCAGTACGGCCTGGCTCTGATCGGCGGAGATTTATCTTCTGCCAGGAATGACATGGTTTTTTCTGCAACGGTACTGGGCTCCACGCGTAAGCTTATTACGCGAGGCGGCGCTGTTCCCGGCGACAGAATTTACGTGACTTCTGCAACCGGTGATGCGGCGTGCGGGCTCGAGGTGCTGAAAAGGCTTGCTCCGGAATCAAAAGAAGCGGTGAAACTATGGAAGAACTTTGCAGACCCTTTGCCGGACATGATGCTGACAAATAGGGAGGGTTTTGTTAAACTTGACGGCAATAAAATAAGGCCGTTGTTAGCAAGACATTTGATGCCTGTAGCCAGGGAGGTGCGTGAGTTGTTGCCGTGTATTACTTCAATGATCGACGTAAGCGACGGTTTGTTCATAGATCTATGCAGAGTATGTGATGAAAGCCATGTAGGAGCCCGGGTATATCTCGAAAAAATCCCGATATCGGAAAGTATGAGATTTGCCGCTGGCTGCATGGGGTCGTCTCCTATGGAGTTTGCAGCTTCCGGCGGCGAAGATTATGAGCTTTTGTTCACGATTTCACCGGAAGCTGCTGAGAAGTTCGGCTGCATTCGTGCGTTCTGTATAGGCGAGATTACAGATAAAGAAAGAGTCACTGTAGACAACTCAGGCAGGGAAGCTGCCTTGAAAACAGAGGGATACCAGCACTTTGGCATTGCGTGACAAGCTTAGGGAAGTAATCAGGACCAACGATTCCCCAAAGAAGATTGCTGTTTCCTTTGCAGTGGGTGTCTTAATCGGCATGTCGCCGCTGCTAGGGCTGCATACCGCACTCGGCATCGGAGCTGCGTGGTTGTTCAGGACGAACAGATTTGTTACGATTGTTGCTGTTTATGTTTCAAACCCCTGGACCGTTGTACCGATTTACACGTTTTCAACCTGGTTGGGCACGAAACTTCTCGGTGTTGATAAAATCATTCCTCCGTTAAAATGGCACGACCTCAGTTGTTCATATCTGTTCCATGAAGTGAGTTTTCTCTTTTGGCCTTTTGTTTTCGGCTCGACACTCGTGGCCCTTGTATCCGCTGCGGTTGGGTATATTGTTGTGTATCATGCAGTGGTGAAACAGAGAAAAATGACTTGATTCGTCGCAATGAGGATCTCAGCATTCCGGGCCATCAATAAATAGTAACATTATGTCAGCCATATCCAGATCGTCGTCGTTGACAATATAGGCTGCCCCGGAGTACAGCTTCACCACCGCCGACCCCAGAAGTTGTTTAACATTAAACGTGTCAGATGTAATCATCTCATGGCCTCCCTTGTTTCATGGCATACACTTCACATCCAATCGAAAAGCTACCGAATTAGCCCTCCTGTTCCTCTATAGAGGATAACTCTTCTCCTGTTTAATGTCAAGTAAGGCCTTTTTTACTCGTACTTCAAAGTGATGGAGGTAAAAAGCAAGTCAAAGTATTGATATTTGTTTTGGAAAAGGAGCATAATCATCCAGGAGTACTTAGTTAATTGCGATCGAAGGCTAAAACTCCTCAATGAATACAAGACTTGCGAGTGGTATCCCGACATTTATGGTAGGTGACGAAATGAAATATTTTTCAGCGTTATTGGTTGTAATTGTTGCGGCTGTTTTTGTCGGCGGCGCAATGGCTGTTCCCCCGGGAAAAACCGTTGAGTTCGCTGGTGGTGGAATGGGCAAGGTTGTTTTTTCCGGCAATATTCATCATGACAAAGGCCAGAAATGCCATGTCTGCCACACAAAAATATTTCCTATGAAGAAAACTGAGGGTCTTTTCAAAATGGCTGATATGAAAGATGGAAAGTCTTGCGGAGCATGCCATAACGGCGCCAAGGCTTTCAGTACCTCTAATGCTGCCAACTGTCCCAAGTGCCACAAAAAATAGTCCATGTAGTAGGTGAAAAAATGGACCAGCCCCATGTTGCACTCCTTTTCTTTTGTCGCGGATAACCGGACCATGCGGTTGTTCAGGGTTTCACCCGAACCTGGCCGGTTCCGATCAGGGTCTATTCCGCGGAAAAAGGGGGCTACATTTATTACTGCTTTGATGGGACTGTCAGTTATGCTCATCGCAATAACCGCAATTGTCGCCGCAACTAATCTTGAGAAAGCGACATTCGCAGGCGGCTGTTTCTGGTGTATGGAACATGCCTTCGACGACATCCCAGGCGTGGTGTCAGTCACATCCGGCTACACCGGAGGGTGGAAAAAGGACCCCACTTACGAAGAGGTCTCAGCCGGAGGGACCGGGCACGCAGAGTCAGTTCAGGTCGTCTATGACCCGTCAAAAGTGACCTACGAAGCGCTCCTGGACGCCTTTTGGCACAACATCGACCCGACCGCAAAGGACCGCCAGTTCTGTGATTCCGGGCATCAGTATAGAAGTGCAATTTTTTATCATAATGAGGAGCAGCGCCGGTCGGCGTTGCAGTCGAAGGAACTATTGGAAAAGAACAAACCCTTCAAAGGACCTGTGGTAACCGAGATTGTGCAGGCCACTGAGTTCTACCCTGCCGAGGATTACCATCAACACTATTACAAAAAAAACCCGATCCGTTACAAATACTACCGTTTTACATGCGGTCGTGACCAACGACTTAAGGAGCTTTGGGGCGATGCTGCTGGCCACTGAATGATCAGATCTTCCCGACGCGGCGAGGCGGTGATCTGCATCGAGGGCGACTAAGCTGGTCTTGTATGCCCAGGGCTGGGGATCTTGACGATCACCGCTTGCCGGACAGTGTCTCAGTTTTAATTTTCAAACTATAGATAAGCTTTGGCTGATAGATCACAATTAAACATGCCTACAGGCCCACAAGGACAAAAAGGACCTGCTGTGTAATTGGTTGCGCTGTTAAAGTGGTGAAGATCGCAACTGGTGAAATCGAAGATAACATCCTGCGTCAAATCAGGACGCTGCCAACAAAAGCATCCCCTGTGTTGCATCTAAAAAGCATTCGAAAATATTTGCTTATTCCACGCGGTGGCGGCAAGAGCAGCCAGGACATAACGCCTCGGCTAGATCTCGCAAGGCATCCAGCCTTGCGAGAAGGCGACGCCGGCCCGTTCAGCCATCCGTGGCATCTCGGGCCGCCGACGCCCGCTACGGCGCCATGCCCCGTCTGCTCTTGCTTCAAGTTGCAGGCTATTGGGAATAGCTTGAACATGAGCATCCATATGCCGGCGTATTCGGTGATAAGGGTGTGTCTCCGTAGCGAATCGCGTAGCTTTGTAACGATTCTTGGCGAAGTGAGCGTTAAGCAGCCGCAATGTCTGAGCCCGCCTCCACCGCAAGGCGGACTGATGGGCGAGTTTTGCGGCTGTAGTGAATGAGCCTTTAGAATCGTCAAAGCGGAGCGCCTGAGCGAAAGAGATACACCCTTATCACCGGATTTAGTAATAAGCAAGCTATTGCGCAATTCGATAGTTAGAAATCAGGGCATTGTAAAAAAGCGGTAGTGACACATCCCGCAGACCTTATCTATAGTTTGAAAATTCAAACTGAGACACTATCGCTTGCTGGATAAATGGGCAAATTGGGAAGCGCCTTTGATATAATATAATTAATCTATTAAGGGAGATGGCTGCCTCCAAAACTTTTTCAACAGGACCGGCAAAACATATAGTTTATGTCTAAAATAATTCCTGCACCTGCAAAAATACATATAACCACTCTTGGTTGTCCCAAAAATACAGTTGATTCCGGGCACATGGCCGGGGCATTTACAGCGGAAGGCTTCATCAGTGTGGATAGTGCAGATGATGCCGATATCCTTCTTGTGAACACATGCGGCTTTATTAAGGACGCAAAAGAGGAGTCGATAGAGGAAGTCCTCAGACTTGCGCAGATGAAAGAAGACGGCAGAAAGCTGGTCGTGTTCGGATGTCTTGCCGCCCGCTATAGAAATGAGCTTTTAAAAGAAATCCCCGAGATTGACGGCATATGGGGGGTGGGGGAAGAAACTAAGATTATTGAGTATTGCAAAAAAAATGTGTCAAGAGGCAATAGACAAAAGGCGTTTCGCCCATCGCCCATTGCCCATCACCCATCGCCTATCGCCTCTTCCTTTGCCTATCTTAAAATTGCCGAAGGTTGCGACAAGAAATGCACATTCTGCGTTATTCCCTCGATACGCGGGGTGTTCAGGAGTGTCCGCCCTGAACTGATAATGGCTGAGGCAGGCGAATACATAAAGGCCGGGGTAAGAGAATTGATTCTGGTGGCCCAGGACATTACGAATTACGGAAAAGATCTTGACGGGTATGACCTTGTTGGGCTACTACGCGATCTGGCCTCTCTACCTGGCGATTTTTACATTCGGCTTTTATATCTGTACCCTACTGCTATCAGCGAGGCCTTGATCGAATACATTGCTGCCGAGGATAAAATACAGAAATACCTCGATATTCCTCTTCAACATTCCGAGGACAAAATATTGAGGCTCATGGGACGCCGCGGGACGCGCACCGAATACCGGAAGCTGATCAGAACACTGCGCCGGCGAATACCGGGAATTGCTCTCAGGACAACTTTTATTGTGGGTTTTCCCGGGGAGACCGAAGAGGAATTCAATGGGCTTATTGATTTTATCGAGGAGATACGGTTTGACAGGCTCGGCGCTTTTAAGTTCTCAAAGGAAGAAGGTACCCCGTCTGCGGCATATAAAGGACAGACGCCTGATAAGGTCAAGAACAGAAGGTTTGAAGAGATTATGAAGCGCCAGGCGCTGATATCACTTGAGATAAACAAGGAGCTTATCGGCAGACGCTTCAGGGCAATTGTTGATGAGGCCGCGGAAGACGTTACGCTTGCCCGGCTTTATTCACATACCCCTGAAATAGACGGGATGGTCATTATCGAAAGCAGCAGCGATTTCTCGCCTAAAGTCGGCGACCTGGTAACCGTTGAAATTACCGGAGCATATGATTATGATGTGAAAGGCAAACTCCTAAAGGATAAGGAACTATAGGCAATGGGCGATGGGCGAAAGATTCCCTATCTTCATATAGTTCTTTTTATTTTGACTTTTCTGTCAACTCTGTTCGCTGGTGCGTATCATCAGGGTATAAATATTATTAAAACTCCTGGTAGATTTGTTGTAGGGCTGCCCTTTGCCGGAACGCTGATGACCATACTGCTTTGTCATGAACTGTCCCATTATATTGCATCCAGAAAAAACCACACTGCGGCGACACTGCCGTATTTTATCCCGGGGCCCACAATATTCGGCACCTTTGGCGCGTTTATAAAAATGAAGTCGCCAATTCGTACACGGAAGGCGCTCATCGAAATCGGGGCGTCGGGACCGATAGCCGGTTTTATTATTTCTGTGGCAGCCTGCATAATAGGCCTCCACATGTCAAAGGTGATACCGCTGCAGCAGGTTGAAAGCACACCTTCTCTCGGCGATTCCCTGCTGTTTTCATTTCTTTCCCGTGCGGTTCTCGGCGCCACACCTGAACACTATGATATCTTACTGCATCCTGTCGCGTTTGCGGGCTGGATAGGGCTTTTTGTAACGTCGCTCAACCTTATACCTGTCGGCCAGCTTGACGGGGGGCATATCGCCTATGCAATCCTGGGCGAGCGGCACCGTTACGTCTCATTATTTCTTGTAGGAGTGCTCGCAATTCTTGGTCTCTCGTCATTTCTTGGCTTTTCCGGTTTGGCAGTTTGGCTTGTATGGGCCATACTGCTGCTTATTCTCGGCATCAAGCACCCTCCGGTATTATACTGGGAATCGTCGCTCGATCCTAAAAGAATGACAATAGGATTGCTGACCCTTGTGATATTCATTATTACGTTCATCCCTGAACCGATCAAAGGATCGCCGTGAGTTCGCATGTAATAACCAGCACGGCGAATCCGCTGATCAAGGAAGCGCTGAGAATAAGGGAAAGGCGCGGCAGGCATAGAGGCGGTGAGTTCCTTATCGAAGGCCCCCATCTTATAGAAATGGCACTGGCGTCCCCGCACGCCTCTCTGAAGCAGGTTTTTTTCACTGAAGACTTCTCTTCCGGAAGGGAAGGGCGGCGGCTCTTGAAGCAGCTGGAGGAAACCTCCGTCAATCTGATCGAAACGTCGAAACGGGTCGTGGAAAGGCTGGCCGATACTGAAACACCTCAGGGGATAGCGGCGGTGCTGGCCCTTAAGACCGTTGCCCTGGATGCTATACCCTTCAAAGCGATGCCTTTGCTCGTTGTTTGCGACGGTATCCGTGACCCAGGCAATATCGGAACAATTATCCGGGCATGTGATGCAGCAGGCGCCGATGGGATCCTGCTGACACCAGGCACATGCGATGCCTTTACGCCTAAAGCAATCAGGGCGTCGGCGGGAAGTATTTTGACTATACCCGTGCTCTCTGCCGGTATTGAAGAACTTGTGAGCTTCCTGGAGGAGCGGCGAATGAGGCTGTATGCAGCGGACGTCCATGCCTCACATTCTCTCTATGAAACCGACTTCAGGGCGCCTGCCGCGATTGTTTTTGGCAATGAGGCGCACGGTATTGGCGCTGAACTTCTCAAAAAAGCCCACCTTAGGTTCAGAATTCCCGTTATGGGCAGGGCCGAAAGCCTTAATGTTGCCATGGCCGCATCCATCAGTTTATATGAGGCGGTCAGGCAGCGGGGGCATGCGGCGAGCGTTCCGCGGCGAGCGTTGAGCGAAAAGCAATAAAATAATATACGCGAGCATTGTGCATTGCCCTTTTTTTGCGTTTTACGCTCAATACGCTCAACGCGGAACGCTCGACGCATGCAGCGTATCCAGTTTTCAATTTTTGGTCATAATTGTTTATACTAATAACTGATAAAAATTACTATTGAAAGGAGACTTTTCGCATGAAGGTTATTCTCAGGGAGGATGTTAAAGACTTGGGTCATATTGGAGAAATGCTGACTGTTAAGGACGGCTACGCGCGGAATTTTCTGCTGCCGAAGGGGCTGGCGTTGGAGGCCAATCTCAAAAATGTCAAAGCTTTGGAGCATGAAAAGAGAAAGATACATGAAACGATAAGAAAGGCAAAATCAGGCGCCGAAGATCTGTCTACTAAAATAGCGGCTGTCACGATTACTATTAAGGCAAAGGCTGGAGAGGAAGATAAACTTTTCGGTTCTGTCACTGCTATGGACATTGCGGAAGCGCTGAAGCAGGAAGGGCTGGATATTGACCGGAGGAAGATCCTGCTGGATGAACCGATCAAACGGCTGGGCAATTACACGGTGAGCGTTAAAGTCCACCCTGAAGTCTCGGCTCAGTTTACCGTCCAGGTGGTAAGTGAGTAAAAGAAAGATAATAGGCGATGGGCTATGGGCGATAGGCAAAACAAAGACAAAGGTCACGGCGGCAAAAGATCCTGAAGGTATTTTTTTTATCTATTGCCTATAGCCCATCGCCTATAGCCCGTCTTTACCTGTTAGTAAGGAGATAATAGTGCAGAATGCCGTAATAAGCATAGACAAATTGCCCCCCCAAAATATTGAGGCGGAACAGTCCGTTCTTGGCTCCATAATTTTTGACAACGAGGCCTTGCCGAAGGCCCTTGAAATGCTGGCCGCCGATGATTTCTACAGAGAATCGCACAGGCGTTTGTACAACGCGATGCTCGAACTCTTCAATAAAAGCGATCCTATCGACATCATCACGCTCACCGATTATCTTAGGAAAACAAATGGACTGGATGCTGTCGGAGGCATTGAATACCTCTCGAACCTGGCAAACAGTATTCCCACATCTGCCAATGTACGGTATCATGCGAAAATAGTTCGGGAGAAGGCGCTGTTGAGAGCGCTGATACAGACTGCGACTCACATTAACACAAAGGTGTATGAGGATGACCTGGAAGCGGATGACATGGTGGACTACGCGGAAAAGGTCATATTCGATATAGCTGATAAGAGGACGAAGGTTTCCTTTACGAGCATGAAGGATGTGGTCAAAGATACCTTTAAAATGATCGAGCATCTTTATGATAAAAAAGAGGCGATCACCGGAGTGCCAACCGGTTTTAAGGACCTCGATGAGCTGACCGCAGGCTTTCAACCCGGCGAACTGATTATCATCGGTGGGAGGCCGGGTATGGGCAAAACCGCGTTTGCGCTTAATGTTGCCCAGCACGTGGGAATCGAAATGAAGGAGCCGGTCGCTGTGTTCAGTCTCGAAATGTCGAAGGAACAGCTGGCGATGAGAATGCTCTGCGCCGAAAGCATGGTCGATTCCGCGCAAGTGAGGAAAGGATTTATCAGCAGACAGGATTGGCCTAAGCTCACCAGTGCGGCTGGGAGGCTGTCGGAAGCCCAAATTTTTATAGATGATTCTTCGGCCCTTACCGTGCTTGAGATAAGAGCAAAATCAAGGAGGCTAAAGTTAGAGCACCGGGGGTTGAGCCTTATAGTCGTCGACTACCTCCAGCTCATGCGCAGCAGGGGCACTTTCGAACGCCGGGAGCAGGAGATATCGGAAATATCCCGCTCGTTGAAGGCGCTTGCCAAGGAACTGAAAATACCTGTGATCGCCTTGAGCCAGCTTAACAGGGCCGTGGAGCAGCGGAGCGGAAACAAACCGACGCTTGCCGATATACGGGAATCAGGCGCTATCGAGCAGGATGCAGATGTGATTATATTTATCTATAAAGACAGCGACCAGGTCAAGAACAACCCTGCAGCCAGGAATGTGGTCAAAATTGATATCGCCAAACAGAGAAACGGCCCTACGGGCACTATTAATCTTACGTTTCTGTCGAACTGCACTAAGTTTGTGGACCACTCCGGCGTATCCTACGAGGCTGAAGAAGAGGTGTATTGATGCTGCAATTCAGACAGTACGGGGTAATTTTTTCGCTTAGAAGCGCCTACTTTTGGCTTCGCGAGCGAATAGCTCGCTGTGCCGGCCCTGTTGTCTATACCGAACATCAACTGCGTTCCAATTATATATGTGGGCTCGGCGCACGGGGTCCCCAACAAAGTCAAAGACTTTTTGGGGTGCAGGTTACTCGCCCACTGCTGATGACCCAGACGCTCGACTTCAGAAAAACAACCCCGTACTGTCTGAATTGCAGGTATTTATGAGGAGACTTCCCGCTGTAGCAGGACAGTTTTATTATGGAACGGCGGCGCGTTTAAAAGGGCAGGTTGAGCAGTATATCAGCAGGGATGCAGTCAAGGAGAAAGTAATCGGCGCCATCTCGCCTCATGCCGGTCTGATGTATTCCGGTCATGTGGCCGGCGCGGTCTACTCATCGATCAGATTTCCGGAAACCTTCATACTCCTTGGGCCTAACCATACCGGGCTTGGCGCCCCTTTGTCGCTAATGGCCTCCGGGGAATGGGAAATACCGACCGGGACACTGTCCATCGACGAGGAGCTGGCTGAAGCTATAGCGGGGGAACTTCCTGCCATGTCCCTGGATACGCAGGCACATGAGTTTGAACATTCTATTGAGGTGCAGTTGCCGTTTATTGCCTATTTTTCCGGTAACACCAGAATAGTCCCAATTGCCGTGAAGAACGCGTCATTGCAGGACTGCAAGACCATAGGTGAAGGGATAGCCAGGGCGGTGAAGCGTTCTGGCAGTTCGGTTGTAATTGTTGCAAGTTCGGACATGAGCCATTATATTTCCGATACACTTGCAAGGAAGCTCGATAATCTCGCCTTGCACGAGGTGCTTGATTTGAACCCTGAAGGTCTTTATTCTGCAGTAGTAAGGCAAAACATTTCCATGTGCGGCTTTATTCCTGCGACAATAATGCTCTATGCTGCAAAGACCCTGGGGGCATTTGAAGCCAAGCTTGTGAAATATGCAACATCAGGCGAAGTAAGCGGTGATTATGATCATGTTGTCGGGTATGCAGGAGTTGTTGTAAAGTGAGCGAGTGCGAAGAGGTCACCGCTGCTGTTGTCCTTGCAGGCGGCGGAAACCGGAGATTCGGGGCCTTAAAAAGCTTTATAAACATCGAAGGCGCGCCCATTATCGTGAGGAACCTGGCGCTTCTCAAGGAATTATTCCATGAAGTGTTTATAAGCACCAACTCGCCGGGACCTTACTTTTACCTCGGTGCGCCGCTTATCGGCGATGTGCTCCCTTCGAGGGGACCTATGTCAGGAATTTACTCTGCGTTGATTAATGCAAAGGGGCCGGGTGTTTTTGTGGTGGCCTGCGATATGCCTTTTTTGAACAAAACGATCGTGACCTTTGTCCTTGAACAGCGCCTGCGCCACTGTAGGGAATGTGGTCCCTGCGACGCAGCTGTTCCTGTCTTCAATAATGGGCCTCAGCCTTTGTTAGGTGTATATTCACGCACACTGCTGCCTCGACTGGAGGATGGAATTGTGCATGAAAAAACTTCACTAATCCCTTTTTTACACGGGGTGAACACATATTTTATCAATGAGCCGGATATGAGGAAAATAGACCCCGGGGGCAGGTCATTTATGAACATCAATACCGTTGGAGATTATGAGGCGGCAAGAAATAAAGTGAATAGTGAAACGTGAAGGGTGAATGGAAAGAGGACTTGTTGCTGAAATAGATTTGCAGGCTGTCTCCTATAATTTCGGGGTGATCAGGCAAATGACCGGAGGCAGGCCGGTCATTGCTGTGGTAAAGGCCGATGCGTACGGCCACGGAGCTGCCCAGGTATCTAAAAGGTTGGTCAGTGATGGGGCCGCATACCTTGCAGTTGCGTTCATGGATGAGGCCAGGGAATTGAGAGAGACCGGCATTACCGTTCCGATTTTAGTGCTTTTTGACCCCGATGTTCACGAAGCTTTTGAATATAATCTTACGCCCGCTGTAGGAACCCTGAAGGCGGCATTTGATCTGTCCCGCGAAGCTGAGAAACGGGGCCGGAATATAAATATACATATTAAAGTCGATACGGGCATGGGGAGGCTCGGCTTTCGGGGACAGGTACAACGAGATATCCTTGAGATTGCTCGCTTGAAGGGAATCACTATTGAAGGGGTCATGAGCCATTTCTCCGATGCTGATATCAGCGACCGCTCCTTTGCCTTTTCCCAGATTGCTGCATTTGAGACTCTGCGTAACGACCTGGCTGCTGCCGGATTGTGCATACCGCTGTATCATTTGGCGAACAGTGCAGCAGTGGCGGCGCTGCCCGAATCACACTGTGATGCGGTCAGGCCCGGTATAATGCTCTATGGTGGCGCCTCGGGGTCCCCCAAAAGTCAGCTACTTTTTGGGGACCCCGATGCGCCACTTCCAAAACTGCTCCCCGCCATGAGCGCGAAGGCCCGGATAGTAGCATTGCGGAAACTGCCGCCAGGCACCCCTATCAGCTACGGAAGGACCTTTGTTACAGCAAGAGAAAGTCTTATCTGCGTTATATCAGCCGGTTACGCGGACGGTTTCAGCAGGCTTTTTTCCAATAATGCTTCAGTATTGGTAAGGGGCAAAAGGGCCCCGGTTGTGGGGCGCGTCTGTATGGATGTCACTATGATCGATGTTACCGACATAGCAGGGGTGTCCGAAGCGGATGATGTCATCATTATCGGCAGTCAGGGGGGTGAGAGCATCAGTGCCGCAGAACTTGCGCAGTGGTCAGACACTATCCCTTACGAAGTAATGCTGTCCATTGGAAGCAGGGCAAGGCGCATATATATTTAGAAAGTTAGAGGGTTAGAAGATTGGAGGGTTAGCTAAACTTCCAACCTTCCAATCTTCTAACCCTCTAACCTTCAGCTGATCTCTTTATTAAGCAATATGTCTGTTTTTATATGATTCATCGTATAAACTTCATTTAGATACCTCTCCATTTCAATCTGCTCCTTGCCAATATATGGCTTGAGGTAATTCACTGTATGTTCGATCATCTTTTTATACACTTTATCATTCAGGAAATATGAAGGGAAATCGACTATGCAGCTATTGAGAACGGCATATAACTGTGGGTTGGTAAAATCCAGGAAGTCAAGATTGCTGAAGGTCACAATTATCTGTCCCTCAAAACTGTTCCATAACTTAACAAAAGCACTCATAAGAAAAGCAGGGAGCTTATTGACGTCTTTAAAAACGAGGAGATCAAAATAGGAAAAGTCCTCGACATACCACTGGTTTTCAGAAACGTTTTTACACGGCACAACAATAAATGTTTTTGAACTCAGTCCAAGGCCCTCAAATTCAATGATGTTGCCCAGGATAAAATGCGCGTAAGAAGCATCTTCATATCTTAATGCCATTCTGCTGAAATTCCTGAAAGACTTCAGGAGATGTTCAAACCCTATATCCTTGCCAAAGTAGCTTTCAATAGTAAAGGAGCCGGCAGGCAATGAGGGCCTTGAAAAACTGCCCTTGACAGCAAAATCTTTTAAAAGCGTCTTTGTGTCACTGATGGATTTATCAAGGAATTCCATGATTTTTTTGTCATCCATTCCCTTGCCCCTGAGTCTTTTTACCAGGATAAACCCGCTCTCTTTGTCTCTATCCATAATAAACTTAACAGTAAGGAAGGTCAGGTATGCAATATAGGAAAAGATGAGATCGTTTTTAGTTAAGGATATTTTAAGTTTTTCAGAAGGCGAATAGTGGGGATTGAGGGTATTATGTGACAGGACATAGCCGCTATAGAGTTCCTCAAAAGCCCCCATGCCCTTTTCAAAATAGTATTTGTTTATCAGGATTGGATCGACACCGAATAATGCCTTTTCATACATCAGTGATACTTCTGAATATAGCCTGGATGTCGATTTGTAATAGTTGTCCAGTATGCCGCTGCTTTCCTTGATCAATATCTCTACTCCGACAATCTCACAGGCAAGAAGGGCGTTGCCCTCACGTTGTATGTCTGAAAAACCAAAGAAGCTGCACAAATTTTTGAAAACTGCAGACTTCAGAATATTATAAGTCTCACAGTCCTTAAACGCGGACAGGGAATTTTCAGACTTAAAAATTCTTTTATGAACATAGTTCCGTAAGATCTGACGAAGATTGTCGAGCCCAAGCATGTTGATGGCAAAGTTAACATTTGAAGCGCGCGTCTGGCTGCCGGCATCTGAGTTGATTGCTTTTGCAAGCAATTCATCCTTCAGGGAGTGTTGACTCTCCTTGTTTGTTCTAATAGGTTCCTCGCCTCTCTTGCCCTCTTCTACAGCCTTGCCCTCTTCTACAGCCTTGTCCTCTTCTACAGCCTTGTCCTCTTCTACAGCCTTGTTCTCTTCTACAGCCTTGTTCTCTTCTTCCTGCAGATTGGAGATCTCGTCTATATATATCCCTATCTTCCCGATATTTGGCTCAGGACTGTCTACCTCCATCAGCAGATTTACCATTTTGGACAAAACCTCGTCTTTTTTATATTGCTGGATAGCTTTATCCGACACACTCATTTGAGGTGGAACGACTGCTTCTTTTGGCTTTTTTATTCTCTTAATAATAAATTTCGGGTCATTAAAAGCTCCAGCCAATTGCAAGCCGATAAAGCTCTTGTCCTCCCAGCTAACATCTGTCTTTATTTCTAAAGTGGAAATCTTGAAGCACAACGTCGGGGTTTTAGCTTCGAACCCAGGCGCTTTCCTTATTTTCAAACCTTTTCGACTGACCTCGACAATGCTTCCAATTCCTTCAATGGGAATCTCATCGATAAGATACCTGTCGTGCTTTCTCTGGTTCAGAGGTTTTATCATTACCATGCTCTGTCCTTCCCTGTAAAGAAAATCATCTGGCGTTCACGGCTCCTGCTAAAAAGGGTCATGCGCATCTGCAATATTAGTTTGCAAGCAATTAAAATACCATTTCCCACAATTAGAAATAATTATGTAACAGTCAAGAAAAAAATAGCAATGGCAAAGAACCATTTCGCCAGGGTCACTCCCTTATCCGTACAGAGTTCGGATGGGAATCTTCTTTGCTGCACACCTGTAATATCAGACGAGCAGCATTGTATTTTCAGACTATTTCTTACATAAATATCATTGTCAGGCCGATTTTCAACTTCTCTCGAAGGCATAAACTTTAAATATAAAGGCATTCGAACGGGATTTTTTTAAAGGCAGCTGCCAGATATCTCAGGTTAACTGTTCTGTAAGGAGGTGAGCGTCATGGCTTCAGGAATGGGTATCGGCAATATAGGCAGCAATGTCGGCATGAACAACACGTTTCCAATTCCCAAGGATCCTTTGACCTTCGAAATTCTGCTTCATGACAAAAAACATAAAGCGGGGTCCGTTTCTTTTGAGGGCCTGATTTATGATCTTAACTCCAACAAAGTCTCCGCCGCCGCGGTCAATAGAGAAAAGGGAAAGCACATTGATATATACGTTTGAAGCTGATCGAGCGCAATAGCGCCTTTGAGAGCCGGGTGCGAGTGCCTTTATTATGTTATATTGCCCAACATTTTGATAAAACATTTTAGAAGATCGGCGTCATAATCTTCTTTCTCTCCGGCCATCTTTAGAAGGGCCTGAAACGGTTTATAGGCCACTTTGTAAAGACGCTGGGTTGTCAATACTTCATAATAATCAGAGATGGCAGAGATCCTTCCGAAAAGTAATATTTTTTTTCCCGACAGGCCGTAAGGATACCCTTTGCCGGATAATTTTTCGTGATGCTGCAATACTGTATTTAAGGACTCCTCGGGGAAGCTTTTATGTTTCCTCATTATCTTTTCGCCTTCGAGGACATGATTTCTAAAGATGCTGAATTCGGCATCACTGAGGTTCCCCTGGTTGTTCAATATTTCACGGGGTATTGCGCTTTTTCCGACATCATGTAGCAAAGCACCCAAACCGAGTTTTTCCATGTCGTCCTGCTTTAAATCTATCGCAATGCCCAGACCGATAGATAAGATAGCGACATTGAGTGAGTGCGTATAGCTATAATAATCGTACCCTTTCAGGGACAACAAAGGATATAATAAGTCCCTGTTTTCCTTAATAAGCTCCATTATTTTATTGACCAGTGTATTTATCTCTATTATTTTGTCGTCCCTGCTGGGATCATCAAAGAACTCATGTAAAGCTATCTTTGTCAGTTCTTTTAAAATAAGAGGTTTTATTTCAGGTCTATCGCTTTTTGTTGTTTCAGCGGATTGCTGCAAGGCGCTGATATATTCATGATATCCGGACAGATCGTTTTTCTTTATGAAGACATCAGCGGCTTGATCGAGTATGATCTCGTCTACCGCGGCCGGCGATTCATCGGTTGCTTCTATAAGAGGAGAAAATTTAAATCTATCCATTACGTAAAGACCAAAGTTTATCTTTGTGCGGGGCATAATAAGGGCGGCATCAATCTGATGGAACTGTTCCTTGGCGCATGAATAATTTTTGAAGGCTTCTATGCCGGCCGCATCACCGGTTTGTCTTAGAAAACGGTTCCTGGAAAGATAAAAATCGAAATTAGGAATATCTCTTACGTGAATATAAACGTCGGATATGTTATTTTCTTTCAAAATCTCCTGTGAAACATGCATATAGAGGGTGTTTTTGCGGAGGAATATTGTGAGCGGACCGTTTTCTTTTATAAAGATATCGCAGGGAAGTCTTGTTCCGGGAATGAGCTGCCTGATTGGAATGGCGGTATAGGGCTCTTCAAGTTCAAGGATTTTAGTTCCCATAACTAAAGTATATCAGAAAATAATAGGGAATATTGACAGATAGCGGGTCACCCATTACCTATTGACCGGCCTCCGCAAGATAAACTCTGACAGGATTTTCATCAATAATGCTACGGTGGAGTAGGACTTAAACTTATATACCTTTCCTCCCAGCCACGATACTATTATTGCAAGCAGCCGTTTCAAAATCATGTTCCGCCCAGTCAAGGGGGGGAGATCCTTGGAGGATAAATATGGATGAAGCTACTTTGAAAGATCACACCAGGGCAACGTGGGGACAACTTACCGATCACGATCTGCCGGTGACGGAAGGGACGGAAGAAGACCTCGCGGATTTTTTACAAAAAAGGTCCAGGTATGAGAAAAGCGTGGATGAAAATACGTACAACCGCTCCGTCGCAGGCGGAACGGGCTGATGGCGGCACTGCAGGCATGTCCTATTGAATTCTCAGGATCTTGGCGCCGCGGATCTTCCTTTCCTTTAGTTCCAGCAGGGCCTTATTTGCCTCATCAAGGGAGTACTCCTGAATTTCAGGCCTGAGGGGAATCTTTGCGGCAAGCGCCAAAAACTCTTCAACATCTTTTCTTGTGATATTGGCCACGCTCTTTATCTCCTTCTCCATCCACAAATCACGGGGGTAATCAATCTCAAATAGCGCTTCTTTGTTCCTCTCTTCTTTACGGATGGCATTGATGACGAGCCGACCGCCTTTCTCCAGGCTCCTCAAGGCCTTCACAACCGGTTTCCAGGCAGGTGTGGTATCGATAATGGCGGTCAACTTCTCGGGCGGACCATCTTCGGTATCGCCAGTCCAGAAAGCCCCCATTTCCCGGGCAAAGTCTCTTTCCGCCGTTGTTCTGGAAAAAATAAAAACCCTGGAGTTTGGATATTTGTAACGCAGAAGCTTCAGGACGAGATGTCCGGAGGCCCCGAATCCCGTAAGCCCTATGTTCTCACCATCCTGTAAGCCGGTCAACTTCAGCGAACGATAGCCGATAGCTCCTGCGCAAAGAAGCGGGGCCGCTTCCGAATCAGAGAAGATATCGGGTATTTTATATGCGAAATCTTCCGAGACAGCAGTATATTCAGCGTACCCTCCATTTGAATCTCTTCCCGTTGCCATAAACTCAGCACATAAATTTTCTTTGCCTGTGAGACAGAATTTGCATTTTCCACATGCAGAATATATCCATGCTATCCCGACCCTTTCTCCGATTTCGAACCTTTCTGCCTCACTCCCCCTAAGTTCAACCCTTCCAACAATCTGATGTCCCAAAACTATCGGGAAATGCGGGGGAGTGGTCCTTCCCTCGATCTCATCAAGCTCGGTATGACAAACTCCACACCTTGTGACTTTTACCAGAATTTCTTTCTCTCCGGGGACGGGCAACGGCATATCAATCAACTCAAGTGGCTGTCCATTCCTCTCAAAATCCGAGACTCCGTTCAGCACCACGGCTTTCATTAGTATTCACCTCTTCATTTCAATAATATCCTGTTCTGAAAAATAATGGTAGCCCTCTAGTTTCATCGCGTCGAAAATATAGGTTTTCTCAAAAAGTGAAATTTTCCGGAATAAGATTTCAATAGGTTACAGATGTTTTTATCACATAAAATAAAACTATTTTTGCACAAAAAGTGAAAAAATCCGGAAGATTTTGCGTATAAAAGGAAATTTTATGCAAACTCCGAACCATTCCTGTGACTCGTTCCGATCGATTCCTGCCACCTAATCCGAATCATTGGCTTTGTCCCGACCCATTGACTAATAGCTTCTTCTTCCTGTACTCAACGGCAGTTTCCAGTTCCTGAAACTATTTTATTCGGTTTGTAACCAACGGATTTGAGGAGTCGACAAGTTTCTCCCTTTCTCCCCATAACTGAGACCAAATCTCGTCGTCAAAGAGCGTTACGTTCTGCTGTAGTCAACAAACAGAAATCGCTATAAACTGCTGCTCTGTGCCTTGCATTAAAGGGGTTGCATCGAAATAAAGTTTTACGAAAAATAGGTCTGATTGATAAGTTTCTTTTTTAGTGTTATTTTACTCCTATGCAAGAAAGACAACCTGATGAAGCTGAGCACAAAAATGAAGAACTTTACGGAGCCGTCCTCCGGTCAGCTATGGACGGTTTCTGGATGGTGGACATCAATGGGCGTTTTCTGGAAGTGAATGAAACCTACTGCCGGATGAACGGTTACTCGGAAGAAGAATTGCTGTCCATGTACATTTCAGATGTAGAAGACTTAGAATCTTCCGATGATACAGCTGCTCACATGCAAAAGATAATTGCACAGGGTGAGGATCGTTTTGAATCTCGACACCGACGGAAAGACGGAAGCATTTTTGATGTAGAAGTCAGTGTCCAATACGTTCATAGCAAAGGGGGGCATTTCGTAGCCTTTTTGCGTGACATCACCGAGCGCAAGCGGACGGAAGAGGCGTTCCGAACATCCGAAGAACGCCTGAGTCTGGCATTGCAAGCAGCAGAGCAGGGGATTTATGATTTGGATTTAACAACAGGTGAAGCTGTTGTAACCCCGGAATATGCCCTTATGCTTGGCTATGATCCCGATGAATTTCATGAGACTAACGCGAAATGGATAGAGAGACTGCATCCTGATGACAGGGATAACGTTGCTTCTATTTACCGAGCCTATGTTAAGGGTGAAATACCGGAATATAAGGTCGAGTTCAGGCAGAAGACGAAGGACGGCAACTGGAAATGGATACTGTCTCTTGGTAAAATCATGAAGCGTGATACGGATGGCCATCCGCTACGCATGACCGGGACACATACTGACATCACCGAGCGGAAGAGGGCCGAAGCTGAGATTGCGGACCGCAGCGCCTTGCTGCAGCAGATCATGGACACCGCGAGTGTGACAATCTGTTTGTTAGACAAGACCGGCCGTATCACCCATGCCAACCGGCGAATGGCGGAGATGTTCGGACGGACTCTCGAAGAGCTTTTAGGGAGCGAGTATGCGGAACTGGTTCATCTGTCCGAGAGGGAGACCGCACAAAAGAATATGCTGGCCCTGCTGGCAAACAAGATTCCTTCCGTGGATCTGGAACGCCTCTACTGTAGGAAGGATGGCGCCCCCTTCTGGGGCCATCTTGCATGCAGGCGATTCCACGACGTCCACGGCAACGAACTCGGCCTAATCGGCGTGATCACGGACATCAGCGTGCTCAAACAGGCTGAGGAGGTGCTGCGCGAGAACCAAGCACGGCTCGACCTTGCGCTGCAGTCGGCCCACATGGGCGTATGGCACTGGGAGATCAAGGAGAACAGGCGCTATTTCGACGGCCGGACCTGTCAATTGCAGGGGATCGATTCGGCAATGTTCACCGGGACTGCAGATGAGTTCTTCCGTGTAGTGCATCCGGAGGATCGCGAGAAGATCAAGGCAGCGCTCGCCCGGACCATTGAGCAGGGGACGCTCTACGAGTCGACGTATCGCGTCGTCTGGCCTGAAGGAAACGTCCGCTACGTTGCTGCCCGCGGCAAGCTGATTCGAGACGACAAGGGACAGCCCGAGAGGATCAACGGTATCCTGTGGGACGTCACTGATCAGCGCCTCCTTGAGCAGGAGTTAATCAAAACCCAAAAGCTCGAATCCATCGGCACGCTCGCCGGCGGCATTGCCCATGATTTCAACAATCTTTTGCAGGGTATTTTTGGCTATATATCGATAGCCAAACTCACCTTTGATCAGAAAGAGAAGTCTCTTGCCATGCTCGCGCAGGCGGAAAAGGCGCTGCACCAGGCGGTGAACCTCACCTCGCAGCTCCTAACCTTTTCCAAGGGCGGCAAGCCAGTGAAAAAGGTCTTTGACCTCCGGCAGGTGATCGAGAACTCAGCAGCGTTCGCGCTGAGCGGTTCCAACAACACCTATGAGATAATCACCGACGAGGCTCTCCGGGCAGTCGAAGCGGATGAGGGACAGATCGGCCAGGTGATACAGAACATCGTGTTGAACGCAGATCAGTCGATGCCGCTGGGCGGCGTGATCCGGATATCGGTCCGGAACACCACCGCTTCGGCGGTTGCCCCGCTCGAAGGCTTGCAGGGCGACCTTGTGGAAATCTCGATCCGGGACCAGGGTACCGGAATCCCTGCAGAACATCTGACAAGGATATTCGATCCTTACTTCACGACCAAGGAGAAAGGGAGCGGGCTGGGACTGGCAACGTCCTATTCCATTATCAGAAACCATGGCGGTATTATCAATGTGGTTTCAGAACCTGGCAAAGGCACCACCTTTTCTGTCTATCTGCCTGCAAGTGATTCAGAAAAGACGATTAGCGAAGCGCCTGCAGTCTCCTCAGTTGTCCGCAAAGGAACAATCCTTGTCATGGATGATGAGGATCTGATCCGAAATAGCGTAGGAGAACTTATCATGGCCCTCGGGCATGATGTGGACTTAGCAGAAAACGGAGAAGCTGCTATCGAGCAATACCAGACCGCCATGAAGGCAGGTACTCCATATGATATTGTTATCTTGGATTTGACTGTCCGCGGAGGCCTGGGTGGGAGAGAGACGATTGAGCGTCTTCTCGCAATTGACTCCGGCGTCAGGGCTATTGTATCGAGCGGTTACTCGGGTGACGCTGTTTTATCTGATTATCATAAATACGGATTCAAGACACGACTGACAAAGCCTTACAAGCTCGGGGAGCTGAGAGACGCTCTGAATGCCCTGCTGACTTTAATTAAAAATTAACCCTATTGTAATAACCTTGTAACATGCAATGTGATTTACTAAACTGTGATATTATCTTTTGTTTGGGTCTTTTGCTGACCTCTTGAAGGAACCAGGAACCCGAACTTAGCGTGGGTAGTTTCATGCTCAGTTCGGGTTTAATTTTACTTAAAAAGAGAGGACAAAATGAAAAGAATTGGCACAGAATTATGTGTAGTAATATGTATTGGGATTGTACTGATCTCTCTGTCGGTTGCGCTGCCTGTCTTCGCAGACATCACCTATAGCGATGGTGGCATTCACAATATCAGTGCAAGCATGCCGGTGGGAACTATCAACGTAACTAGTGGAACGACTCTTAATGTGCTATCAGGTGGCAGCTTAACAACAGCAGCAAACAACCCTAGTTCGATAATTAATGCCAGCTATAGCAGCCCAGTAAACATATACGGTGGCACTACGACGGGAAATTTTGGAATCTCTTCTTCGAGCAGTCCGCTAAACATTTATGGCGGAACTATTACATCAGGGTTTGGCATTACTGCCAACAACGGCAGCGCTGTGAATATATACGGCGGTACTATTACAAATTATCCCGGGGACACTGGTGGGTATGGAATTTCTGCCAGCAGCAGCTTGGTTAACATTGTTGTATGAGCTTGGAATCACTACCGGCTGTGGGGGAGGCGACTACTGTCCTTCGGAAGACGTTACCAGGGACCAGATGGCTGCCTTCCTCGTTAGAGGAACGCAAGTTGCTGCAGGACAGAGCACCACAAGCTTCACCTGTAATGGAGGTGTGGCCGGAGTATCGGTAAGCTGTGCATCGACAACGCCCTATTTCAGCGATGTTCCGGCAACCGATACTTTCTTCCCATATGTCCAGAAGTTGTATGAACTTGGAATAACCAAGGGCTGCGGGAATGGCGACTATTGCCCTTCTGAAGATGTTACCAGGGACCAGATGGCTGCTTTTCTTGCGAGGGCGTTTTTGGGGATGCACTAGAAATTAAGATATGGGTGACGTGTTACTAAACCTGCATATCGAGTACTAATCTGTATTTCATGTGTGACAGTCGCGGTGAGGATTGGGTGAGAGCCGGAATTGCTGTTTTAGGCCGTAACCTTCACTCTTATTCGATTTATGATTTACGAATAATTGAGATAGTCCCTAATGAGGACTTGTAACGGGAATCGCGATTTTTGAAAAGAAGGCTCTGGTGAGAGTTTGTCGGTGAACCCGCCGCAAATGATGCGGTCGATTTAATTTCAATTTTTATGACCAAAATTTCATTTTTTACGAAAACTTAGAGAAAACAACTGCTCCACCTCTCCTGTCTTCCCTGCAAAGACAAACTGGCCCACTACCCAAAAGGCTGACAGTTAGAACTGAAATCCGGAAATAAGTTATAATTGTATTATTCATACTATTGTTAGGAGGGTCCCTTTCATGCTTTCTGAGAGAACGCAAAGAATCAAACCGTCTGCGACCATGGCTATCGATGCCAAAGCAAAGTCAATGAAGGCCCAGGGTATCGATGTCCTGAATTTCGGCCTCGGGGAACCTGATTTCGATACGCCGGAACATGTTAAAGAAGCCGCTGTCAGAGCGATAAGGGATGGTTTTACAAAATATACCGCGGTTGGCGGCATTGATGAGCTTAAAGAGGCAATCACAAAAAAGCTTGCGGCTGATAATAATCTTGACTATACAAAGGAAGAGGTTATTGTCTCGTGTGGGGCGAAACACAGCCTGTATAATATTGCGCAGGCGCTGTTTGATCCAGGGGACGAGATTATTATACCTGTTCCTTACTGGGTATCCTATCCTGACCAGGCGCTTCTTAATGATGCTGTCCCCGTATTTGTTCCCACATATGAGGGGGACAATTTCATGCTGCGCCCTGGGGAGCTTGAATCGAAAATAACGGGCAAGACTAAGGCGCTTATACTCAATTCTCCTTCGAATCCTACAGGGTCTGCTTATGATCAGAAAGCGCTCGAAGCGATTGCCGGGATAGCGGTTAAACGTAACATCTTCGTCATTTCAGACGAAATCTATGAGAAACTTGTATATGACGGCACAAGGCATGTGAGCATCGCCTCGTTGGGCAGCGAGATCAAAAAAAGGACCATTGTCGTTAACGGACTTTCCAAATCTCATGCCATGACCGGCTGGAGGATAGGATATGCTGCCGGGCCCAGGGAAATTATTAAGGCCATGACCAACATACAAAGTCAGTCCACCTCGAATCCCGCTTCTATATCACAGAAGGCTGCTGTTGAGGCCCTTACAGGACCCCAGGACTTCACATCCGCAATGCGTACCGAATTCGATAAGAGGAGAAAAGTCCTTGTCGACGGCCTGAATGCCATTGAGGGTATTTGCTGTCTGAATCCTAACGGCGCTTTTTATGCGTTTCCGAATGTGTCAAAGTTTTATGGGAGAAGCGTGGGGACAAGACGTATAAATTCATCACTGGATATGGCGACTTATCTGTTGGAAGAGGCGAATATTGCCCTTGTTCATGGTGAGGCATTTGGTGATGACAAATATGTCCGGATATCATATGCGACATCAATGGATACCATAAAAAAGGGACTTGAGCGCATGATGGACGCTTTATCCAAACTCAGGTAGCATTATGATGGATAAGTTCCGTTCAGGATATGTGTCTCTAACCGGGAGGCCTAATGTCGGCAAATCAACCCTCCTCAATGCCATTCTCGGAGAAAAGGTTTCCATTGTAACGCCCAAACCCCAGACAACGCGGAACCGGCTCATAGGAATAAAGACGCTGCCTGATGCCCAGATAATCTTTGTTGATACCCCTGGCATCCACAAGCCAAAGCACAAACTTGGAGAGATTATTGTGAGGGAGGCCCGCGGGGCGGCCGCTGAGGTAGACCTTATTGTATTTATGGCAGAGCCTGATCTGCCAGGCCCCGGCGATAAATTCATAATACAAATGTTGCATGACCTCGGGAAGCCGGCCTTCCTGGTCATAAATAAGATTGATACTAAAAAGAAGCCGCAGGTGCTCCCTGTTATCGAGGCATACAGCAGTCTTTATCCTTTCAGGGAAATAATCCCTGTCTCAGCACTCAAGGGGGACGGCGTCGACCTTCTTCTAAGCAATGTCGTACAGTATCTCCCCGAGGGACCAAAATACTATCCGGATGACATTGTGACTGATCAGATAGAGCGGTTCATGGTTGCTGAGGTGGTCAGGGAAAAAATCATGCAGCAGACCGGGGAAGAGATTCCCCATTCAACGGCTACTGAAGTTTTGCAATGGTCCGAGCGGAAAGACGGTGTAATTTTTATAACCATAAATATTTATGTTGAAAGAAAGGGACAAAAGGGTATAATAATAGGAAAAGACGGCGCCAGATTAAAGGCAATTGGGACCGCTGCGCGCATCGAGATAGAGCAATTGTTAGGAACAAAAGTTTTTTTGGAGTTGTGGGTCAAGGTCAGCAAAGATTGGCGCAGTAATAACCGGATGTTAAGTGAATTGGGGTTTAAATAATGTTTATTCAGATGAAGGTTGAGGGCCTTCTTTTTGATCCTCGGAGCGGCATGTATATCCTGCTCCTGCAGCAAGTGGACGGTAATGAAACGCTCCCGATATGGATCGGAAAGCCTGAGGCCGATGCGATAGCCCTTGCTCTCGGGAAAGTCATTACACCACGGCCGCTCACCCATGATCTTATTAAAAATGTTTTTGACGGGCTGAATTCCAGAGTAACGAGAATTGTTATTACTGAAATTGTCGATAACACCTATTATGCCCTGATATATGCAGATAACGGCAAAAAAGAGGTATCAATTGACTCACGGCCGTCTGATGCAGTTGCTGTTGCGCTCAGAGTGCAGGCCCCTATTTTCATTGAAGAGCGTGTGCTTGAAGTACGAAGGGCTGATGAGCTTGAGGAATGGCTCAAGAATTTGAGGCCGGAAGACTTCGGCAACATAATGTAAGAAAGGTCATAGGCTATAGGTTATGGGCTATAGGGTTTTTTGTTATTGGCGGCTTTGAACTGCTCGATAAATGTTAAAGCAAACGTATGGCATCGTTCTCAAAAATAGTGTTTTCGGAGAAGCCGACCTCATTGTTACCTATCTGACTCCCCATTACGGATTGTTAAGGACCTTTGCAAAGAGCCCGCGAAAAGTCAGGAGCAGATTCGGCAGCAGTCTCGAACCACTCACATATGCGAGGATCTCATTCTTCGGCAAGGAGGAAGCCAGTCTGCCGCGGCTGACTCAGTCTGATATTATAAAACCCTTCCATGTATTGCGTTGCGATTTTAAACGGCTGCTTAATATGTCCGGGATATTGGAGCTGTGCCTGAATTTCCTCCCTGAAAGGGAGCCTGCCCCTGAGATTTTCAAGCTTCTCCTGCATATGATGACAATGCTGGAATCCAATGCTGACAACAAACTCTTTTATCTTTTTTACAAAATGAGGTTACTTCAGTCCGCAGGCTACGCGCCGAGGCTGGCTGCATGCGGAAAATGCGGCGCGGGTGCATCTCGTGCAGGACAGGCCGAATATCATAATTTTTATGTCCCTCATGGGACGGTCATCTGCAGCCGTTGTTTTACCGGCGAAGGCAAATTTGTTCGCCTTTCGCACGGCGCCCTGAGATTTCACGAGAGCCTTCTTAAGTGGGACCCCTCATCCATTGACAGGGTCAATGCACCCGGACATCTTGTGGAAGAACTCATGGACATAATCGATGCACATATCAGTCATGTGCTCGGCCCTTCGCGGTTTGCCGGGAAAATGGCCTTTCGCGTGTGAGTTATCATAGGCTTTTTATTATGTATTTCCTAACGGTGTCTGTTGATGACACGTCGCTGAACCAGCGTTACCGATCTGGGTTATATGGTAAGACCCCATTGCCTGAAATTAATGCCCTTGAAAGAGCATTATCAGCATCGGCTGCTGCTATTTTTAACTTGGCATTATAAGACCCTTCTATTATAATATTTTTATGCCTCACTTGCACAAAAAGATCAAAAAGGGAAGACCCTATTATTACGTCCGGGAGATACAACGGGTAAACGGCAAGCCCACTGTTGTAAGCCAGGTCTACCTCGGCAGCCCGGAAAGAATACTTGAGTTATTAGGCGGCAAGGACAAGAGAACTTTTACTTCGTTGTCGTCCAAGGCCTTCGGCTCTCTGTTTATCTTTAATGATATAGATAAAGCTATCGGCCTTTCCGGCATCATCGACTCTGTCGTTGTCCCTTCTGCGAAAAAGAAACATCCGACTGTTGGGGAGTATTGTTATTATGCTGTGCTGAACAGGATTATAGAGCCGCTGAGCAAGATGAGACTGCCTGAGTGGTACAGGGCAACGGACATACAGAATATTTGTCCGATAGAAGTAGAGAGTCTTGACTCTAAGACATTTTGGGACAAGTGGGATAGGGTCAGTCAGGATGAGGTCAGGGAGATCGCCCGGCGTTTTTTCTTAAAAGTCAGGGAAACGGTGTCGCTCTCAGGGGACTGTCTTTTGTTTGATGCCACCAACTACTATCCCTGTCTACCCGGCAAAATGGATTCTGAGCTTGGAGCATCCGGTAAAAGTAAAGATAGCAAGGACCACCTGAGGCAGATAGGGCTAACCCTTCTGGTGGACCGCGGAGAAGATATCCCTCTATACTATCGCCTGTATTACGGCAGCAGGCATGACAGCGAGTTTTTCAATGATGACATGGAAGAGTTGTTTGCGGAGATATGCGCTTGGAATATGACAAAACAACGTTTAACGGTGGTGTTTGATGAGGGGGTAAACTCCGAGGCCCATATCCGGTGCATAGATGAGCATCAGCGGGTTCACTTTATTACGAGCTATTCAGTGTTCTTTGCCGAGGAGTTTGCAGGAAAGGATCTGCAACATTTCTCTCCGCTCAACACAAAGAATAACAAACAGTTGCGAGAGTCCGGACAGGCGGACGAACAAGTTTTGTCGTATAGGGGTATGGGAGAGTTTTGGGGGAAAGACAGGGCGGTGGTTGTTATCTACAATCCGGGCGCCTACCGGAAAAAGAAGTGCGACTTTGAGCAAAAAATCGAGCGTGTACGGGAGGATTTGCTCAAGTACCGGAAAAACTATCAGGAGCATCGTCCCCATTGGCGGGATGAAGAGGTGATGCGGCAGAGATACCACCATCTCTGTGAAGACTTGCACATTGGCTCCCGGTATTATGAACTTACCTTTGATAAAGCTGGGATGAGCTTCAGGCAGGATCCCCATCAGATAGAGATGGCCATGAAAAGATTTGGCAAGAACATCATCGTCACTGACAATACGGACTGGACAACGGAGAAAATCTATCTGACGTATCGTGAGCATTCGAAGATTGGACAACACTTTAGCAAGAGCAAATCACCCTTCAGTATAGCGGTGACCCCTCAGTATCACTGGACTGATTCCAAAATACAGTTATATATGCTGACCTGTGTGGTGGGGATGGTGTACTTTGCGCTATTCAGAAACAAGCTGAAGGCAGCCCATGTAAATATGTCGGCGGAGGAGGCGCTCAGAGAGTTGCGAAATTTGAAGACTGCCGTTTATGTGCTCAACGGCGGCAGGAAGTTGCAGCACCGCATAGAAGACCCCACTGAGCGGCAGAAGGAAGTCCTAAAGGCATTTGGATACACGATAAAGGACGGTAGGGTCTTACATCTGTCAAACTAGCAGATCAGCCACCAGCAACCATTTGTGGGTTACCATCTACCTCCTAAACTTCGGTCATAAGTCCCCTCGCCTTGACAACCATATAGATAAAAGTTATAAAGGATTCAAATATAAAAAGAGCAATAATCTTCTTATTGGGGGGTGCTAAATGAACTCAACAAAAATCGAACCCTCCCTTATCCGTGATGTCCGCAAGTACGGCAAATTCGATGTCAGCGGTTGTTTTAATTGTGGCAGTTGCACTCTCACGTGTTCCTTATCCGATGACCATGCCTCATTCCCCCGCAGAGTTATCCGCCAGGTCCATTTCGGTATGAAGGAACCCTTGGAGAACAGCCTTGAACCCTGGCTCTGCTATTATTGCGGGGATTGCGCCAAGGCATGCCCGCGCCAGGCAGAACCCGCAGAGGCAATGATGACGTTAAGGCGCTATCTCACGACCTTATATGACCGGACAGGGCTTGCCTCAAAACTCTATGCCTCGACAGGATGGAGGATCGGGGCGAACCTGGCTGCCGGCTTCCTGGTGATCCTCCTCGCATTGTTCTATCATCTGCATTTTGCAAAGCTTAATCTGACCGACTTTGCCGCCATGCCGATGGGGATGGAGCATATGTTTAATATCATTATCTATTTTACAGTTGCCGTGTATCTGATCCCTGCTGTCCTCCTGTTCATGAATGCCCTCACCATGCATCGACTCACTATGCAGAACGGCAATATGAAGATACCCTCATCCTTATACTTCAGCGAGGTCAAAACCCTGTTCCTGCACGGGGTTACTCAAAAGAGGTTTACGGATTGCGCCGATAAGGCGAGCAAAACAAGAAGGACAAAACACCTTGTGCTTTTTTCAGGCTTTATCCTCATCTCCCTATTGGTGGTCTTTTTCCTGAAGTGGTTTCAGACGGACAAGATTTATCCCTTCTACCATCCTCAAAGATGGCTCGGCTACCTCGCTGCCGCAGCCTTGATTTACGGCAGCTTTGAAATCCTGACAGGCCGTATCGGAAAGCGTGAACAGATGCACAGATTCTCGGACCCGGGCGACTGGATGCTGCCGCTCATGATCCTTCTAACTTCGCTAAGCGGAATTGCCGTGCATATATGTCGGTATATGGAGTTCCCATTGGCTGCGCACTATTCATATTTGATCCACATGGTAATAGTTACCCCTTTGCTGGTGATTGAGATACCGTTCGGGAAACTGTCACATATCCTTTACCGCCCCCTTGCAATATACTTCCAGGCGGTCAAAGAGAAGGCCTTAAAGCAACAAATACCGGGGGAGGAAATTCCGAGCGAAGTGGAGGCGACGTGAGCGACAAAAGGGAAACACTCCTGTCAAGTGCAAGGACCGACCCGGAAGCCCTGGTCGATACTATTCTGGCGCTTCAGGAACAAGTCCAAGCCCTGAGCAAGCCCAAATTAGGTTCCGCCCTGGTTGTCGGCGGCGGGATCGGCGGGATGCAGGCCGCCCTTGACCTTGCCGCATCCGGCATCAAAGTCTACCTGATCGATAAAAAGCCGGCCATCGGCGGAGTCATGTCCCAGCTGGATAAGACTTTTCCAACAAACGATTGCGCCATGTGTACAATGTCGCCCAGGCTGGTTGAGATCGGCAGGCACAAGGATATCGAGATAATTACGCTGTCGGAGGTCGAAAAGGTCGAGGGAGTGCCCGGCAATTTCAAGGTGCTCATAGATAAAAGGGCACGATACGTGGATGTGAGCAAATGCACGGGCTGCGGCACATGCGTCTCTAAGTGCCCCAAGTCGGTCCCTAACCGTTTCAACGAGGGACTGAGCAACAGACACGCAATGCATATCCTTTATCCTCAGGCGGTCCCTAATAAACCCGCTATAGATAAGGAGCATTGTCTCTATTTTAAAACCGGGAAATGCAAACTCTGCGAAAAGGCGTGTGAGGCAAAGGCAATAAACTTCGATCAGAAAGATGAAAAGATAGAGCTTGATGTGGGCGCAATCATATTAGCCCCCGGGTTTCAGCTCTTTGACGCAAAGGTGAAGGAGGAATACGGTTTGGGGCGTTATCCGAATGTGATTACTTCCCTCGCATTTGAAAGGATCCTCTCCCCGTCGGGACCGTACGCCGGCAAAGTCGTGAGGCCTTCGGACAATAATCCACCCCGAAGGATTGCATTTCTGCAGTGTGTCGGATCAAGGGATTTTGAAAGGGATTACTGTTCATCTGTATGCTGCATGTATGCGACGAAGGAGGCTATCATAGCCAAGGAGCATGCCGAGGGACTGGAATGCGATATAGATATATTCTTCATGGATATACGCGCGTTCAGCAAAGGTTTCGAGGAGTATTATCAGCGGGCGAAAAGACTCGGAGTCAATTACATAAGGTGCAGGGTGCCTACCATCGGGGATGTCCCAGGAACAGGAAATCTCATAATCAACTATCTGACCGGCGATGAAAAGAAGGCGTCATGCGAATATGACATGGTTGTCTTGTCCGCCGGTATGGAACCGCCGGCCGATACAAAGGGAATTGCCGAAAAGTTCGGCATCGGTTTAAACGAGTTCAATTTCTGCAGGACGTCCCCCCTTACTCCTGTCCGAACCACGCGGGACGGAATATATGTGGCAGGACCGTTCTCGGGGCCAAAGGACATCCCTGAGACTGTAACGCAGGCGTCAGGCGCCGCATCAATGGTGCTTTCGCTCCTGCGCGAAGCGAGGGGGACTCTGGTGGCTTCGAAGGAATACCCCCCGGAGACACATGTGCTGGGGCAGGAACCGAAGGTCGGCGTCTTTGTTTGCAACTGCGGAACGAACATCGGCAGCGTGGTGAACGTCCCCGAGGTTGCCGATTACGCTAAGACGTTGCCCCATGTGGCATATGTAGAAACCGGGTTATATACTTGTTCAAACGATTCGCAAGAAAATATAAAGGCGCGAATAAAGGAGCACGGGCTCAATCGTCTTGTTGTCGCCTCGTGCACCCCGAGGACCCATGAAGCGCTGTTCAGGAACACGATCAGGGAGGCAGGGCTCAACCCCTATCTTTTTGAGCTGGCAAACATCAGGGAGCAATGCGCATGGGTCCATATGCACGAGCATGAAAAGGCGACCCAAAAGGCCAAAGACCTTGTGCGTATTGCGGTCGCTAAGGCGAGACTGGATTCCCCGCTTTATAACCGCCCGTTGAAAGTCAGCAATAGCGCCCTTGTCATCGGCGGGGGCATTTCGGGAATGACCTCAGCCTCTGAACTCGCGCTCCAGGGGTTCGACGTATACTTGGCTGAGAAAGAAAGCGAGCTTGGCGGAAGCCTGAGGCATGCTTATTACTTGCTGGATGGATCGGGACTTCAGGACCATCTGAAGGCCACCATCGAAAGGCTGAAGGACACTTACCCTTTCAATAAAAGGGTTCATACATATACAGGGGCAACAATAGAGGAGATAAAGGGTTCGGTCGGCAATTTCAAGACAAAGATTGCAACGAACGGAAAAACAGTTGAAATCGAGCATGGCGTGGTAATTGTTGCAACCGGCGCCAAAGAATACAAGCCTGAGGAATATTTGTACGGGTTGGACAAAAGGGTGATCACGCAGAGCGAGCTTGAAAAGAGATTGGCATTATCCGGCAACACGGGAATCGATGAAAAGCCGGATACCGTAGTGATGATACAATGCGTCGGCTCCCGCCATGACAAGAGGCCGTACTGTTCGAGGACCTGCTGTGCAGAAGCAATAAAAAACGCATTGAAGATAAAAGATCTTTCGCCGGACACCAACGTATACGTGCTTTACCGTGATATAAGGACTTATGGGTTCAGTGAGTCATATTACACAAAGGCGAGGCAGAAGGGCGTGGTATTCATGAGGTATGAGGAAGACAGCAAGCCTTTGGTAGAAAATTTCGGCTCTCTCTTTTCGGTAAAGGTTTTTGAACAGACAGTCAAGAGGGAACTCGAAATTCCTGCCGGCCTCGTGGTGCTCTCGGCAGCCACTGTCGCGGGCGAGGACAACAAGACAATAGCCCAATTCCTGAAAGTCCCGCTCACTCAAGATGGGTTCTTCCTCGAGGCGCATATGAAATTACGCCCCGTCGATTTTGCCACTGATGGCGTATTTGTATGCGGTCCTGCGCATTACCCGAAGTCGATTGACGAGAGCATAATTCAGGCGCAGGCGGTTGCCGCGAGGGCGGCAACCATACTGAACAAGGAGTATATTGAGCTTGATCCGACAATTTCCGAGCTCAATGAGGACAAATGCGACGGCTGCGCATATTGTGTGGATACATGTCCGTACAAGGCTATTACCCTTGTGGAATGGGAGTGGGAAGGAAAGTCGAAGAAGAGGGTAAAAATCGATGAGGCATTGTGCAAGGGCTGTGGAACATGTATGGCGACCTGTCCTAAAGACGCCGTGCATGTGCGCCACTTTGAACTTGAAAAATTAAGGGCGGAGGTATTCGCCGCCCTGAACATAGAGGGGTGATATGGTGGATGATTACGAACCTTTAATAATCACTTTTTGCTGCTACTGGTGCTCATATACCGGCGCGGACCTGGCGGGCACAGAGCGTATACAATACCCCCCAAACATCAGGATCATACGGGTGCAATGCTCGGGGATGGTACATCCCAACCTCGTGATTGATGCGCTTACCAAAGGGGCTGACGGGGTACTTATATGCGGCTGCCATCCCGGAGATTGTCATTATCTTGAAGGCAATCTTAGGGCAAAGGCACGCGCTGATGCGATCGCATTGATGCTTGAGGACTTCGGGCTCGAGCCCGAGCGTTTCAGGCTTGAATGGGTATCCGCAGCAGAGGCGCCGCGCTTTGCCGAGGTGGTTACGGAGACTGTAGAGAAGATCAGGAAACTGGGCCCGAGTCCCTACAAGACGTAAGTAAGTGCGGGTCTCAACCCACCTTGCTTTTTAAAACCCTCGGTGGGAGAGGATGAGCGGGAATGGATTTATCACTTTATAAACGCACGGCGTTGGCGGCTTTGCACAACACAAGGAGGTACGGATATGGCAGTGAGAGTGGCTGAAGAATGGTTTAGTATTTGCGCCGGGTGCGAGGTTGCAATACTCGACATCGGTGAACCGCTTCTGGACATCTTGCCGAAACTCGAATTTGTCCACATGCCGGTACTTATGGACCACAAGCTGTTCGGACAAACAGGAGAAGGTAAAAAAGCCGAAATCCCGGAGGCTGATGTCGGGATCATCACGGGCGGCATAAGGAACGAGGAGAACAGGGAACTGGCGCTGGAAATGAGGGCCAAGAGTAAAATTCTGATAGGCCTCGGTACCTGTGCATGTTTCGGAGGCATTCCCTCACTTGCAAATCAGTTCCCCCTGGAAGCGCTCTATGAGAAGGTATATCGCGGCTCAAAATCGACTGAATCGGCTCCGACGCCTTCTGCAGGTATTCCACCGCTTACCGACAGAGTGTACGCTCTCAACGAGGTAGTCAAAGTAGACCTTAGAATCCCCGGTTGTCCCCCGACACCGGAGATGATCGCCTCAGCGCTGAATTCATTACTTGAAGGAACTGAATTTAAACTCTCCGAAAAGAGCGTCTGTGACGAATGTCCGACGATCAGGGAAAAGAAGGCAGTTTCGAACCTCAAGAGGCCTCTCGAATCCATCGAGTTCGATCCGGCAAAACCTCTGAATACTGTACGCTGCCTCCTTGAACAAGGGTTCCTCTGCCAGGGTCCGGCGACAAGGGGAGGCTGCGGCGGCTCTGGAGCAACCCCGAGATGTATCAGGGCATACATGCCGTGCCGCGGCTGTTTCGGTCCGCTCAAAGATACCGCAAACCCCATGGTCGATATGATGGGAGCACTTTCGAGCATCGGTCTTGACGTGAAACAGATACCCGATCGTGCGGCGCAGTTCAACCGGTACTGCGGCGCCGGGAGACTAAAACCCCTACCGGGTGGGAGGTAAAAGACATGGGTAAAACTTTGACCATACAACCGGTAACCAGAATTGAAGGCCATGCAAAAATAGTGATCGATCTCGACGATTCCGGCAATGTAAGCGATACAAAAGTGAGCGTCATCGAACTCAGGGGCTTTGAGAAGTTCTGCCTCGGCAAGCCGGTCGAGGAGATGCCGAGGATAACCACCTCGATCTGCGGTGTCTGCCCGATGTCTCACCATTTGGCTTCTGCAAAGGCAAACGATGCGGTATTCGGGGTAACGCCTACATCTACCGGAAGGAAGTTGAGGGAACTCTGTAATGCGATAGCCTATATGGAAGAGCACATCCTCCATTTCTATTTCCTTGCCGGCGCGGACTTTATCCTGGGTCCCAACGCCGAATATCCTGTAAGAAACGTCATCGGTATTGTCGGGGCGGCTCCCGAAATCGCAAAAAAGGTCGTCAAGGTACGGCACATGTGCGCGCGTATGCTTGAAGTGATAGGTGGAAAGTCGATACATATGACCGCGGCAGTGCCCGGGGGGTTCAGCAGGCCACTCAGGGAAGAGGAGCGCGCAGAGCTCTTGAAACAGGCCGAGGAAGCTCTTGAGCTTGCGAAATTCACCATCGCTTTTGCGAAGGAAAATATATTCCCCAAGTATCTCGACGTGGTGAAGACCTTAGCCGCAATTAATACCGGCTTTCTCGGGACCGTAACTGCAGACGGATCTCTGGATCTCTACGACGGGAAATTGAGGATGATGTCGGCAGACGGCAGTTACGAGGACTTCGCTTATGATCAATATACCGATTACATCTCAGAGCATGTGGAGCCCTGGAGTTACCTCAAGTTCCCTTACATGAAAAAGGCTGGAGGGTTCTCCATGGACCTCGACAATCCGGTGGGGGTTTACCGCGCCAATTCCCTCGCGAGGATTAACGTATGTGATAAAATAGGGACGCCCCTGGCGCAGGCGGAGCTTGAAGAATTCCGTTTGTCTTTCGGCAGGCCCGCGCAGCTCACCTTGCTGTATCACTGGGCAAGACTGATCGAGTTGCTTTACAACGCCGAGCTGACTGTGCAGTTATTGAATGACCCCGAGATCACCGGCACGGATATCAGGAAGAAAGTAGAGCCGAGGGCTGCGCGGGGCGTCGGCTGTGTGGAAGCCCCGAGGGGTACCCTCATCCACGACTATGAGACTGACGAAAACGGCCTTATCACCAATGTCAACCTGATAGTCGGCACAACACACAATAATGCGCCGATCAATATGTCGGTAAAACACGCGGCGAAGACCCTTATCAAGGACGGCAAGTACGATCAGGGGATATTGAACACGGTCGAAATGACCGTCCGCGCTCATGACCCTTGTTACTCATGCGCGACACATAATTTCGATGGGAAGATACCCGTCAATATCAAGATCTACGACTCAAAAAAGAACCTTATAGACGAACTATCTAGTTAGTTGTTGACCCGCAGGGGGCGGGTCTCAAACCGCCCCTGCCATCAACCATACTATAGAGAATGGATAACGATTATCTACCTGAGTTTTGCGTTAAGCCGGTCCTGATCCTCGGATGCGGCAACATTTTATTCGGCGATGATGGGTTCGGCCCGGCCGTAGTCCGGCACCTGTACGAGCACTATACAATCCCTCGGAACGTCTGCCTCATCGATGCGGGCACAGGCGTAAGGAATATCCTCTTCACTCTTGCATTGAGCGAGAAGAGGCCGGAGGAGATCATCATTATCGATGCAGTGGACAAAGGTCTGCAGCCCGGGGAACTCTTCGAGATATCGATCGACGACATTCCATTTGAAAAGGCTGATGACTTCTCCATGCACCAGGCGCCGACCTCGAATCTGCTGAAAGAGATGAAGGAAAGATGCAACGTAACCGTGAGGGTGCTGGCCTGCCAAGTCGCCGCTATCCCGGAGGAAATGCATTCCGGTCTTTCCGGGCCGCTCGAAAGGGCCGTCCCGCTGCTCTCATACAAAATCAGCGCAGAGTACTTTAATCCTTGTCCCGGCGGTGAATGAGCCACTGTTCTGAACCAGTATGAGTTATTCACAGCCGGAAGACCGGCAATCGCTCCCCATGAATTTGGCGCACATGAGACTATAATCGGTAGTGGCTCGGTTTCATCTTGCTTTGTCCTTTAAGCAGAAGCTGACACACCCACGACAATGAATGATAGGTAAAGTTGTGACTTCTGCAAAAATCCTGATCTGTTGTCCTGATCTTGACATTGCCCAACAATAAGGTATTATTTCACTTAATCATATCATCATGTAAGGTGCTATATTTCAGGAAGACGTGCTTGCCCGTATCCATGCCTTGGTTCCACTTTCCTTTATTATTCATCGGCTCAGCAGATTGTTCAGCGTAACTCTCAATTCTTCAAGCTTGTAGGGCTTTGTCAGACGAGCAGTAAAGCCATAATTAAGATAATCATATACAACGGCGTCATCAGAATAACCGCTCGATACAACAGCCTTAATCTTGGAATTGAGTGCAAGAAGCCGCTCAATTGTTTCTCTTCCGCCCATTCCTCCGCGGATGGTCAGATCCAGAATCACAATATCAAAAGGCTTGCCTGACTCTATAGATGCTTTATATTTTTCGATGGCTTCTTCTCCGTGCTCCGCAAAGTCCACCTCATGATCAAGGGCCTCTATCATGGCTCCTGTGATATTCCTTATAAGTTCATCATCATCCATGAGCAGTACTTTCCCCTTGCGGACAATGGGAGAAAGATCGGGAGCTTTTGGGGCCTCTTTCCCAGCTTCAATTGCAGGAAGATAGACATAAAATGTAGTGCCCCTGCCCACTATTGATGACACATGAATTACACCACCATGGTTTTTGATGATAGAGTAGCATGTTGCCAGCCCAAGGCCGCTTCCCTTCGCCTTAGTCGTAAAATAGGGATCAAATATCTTCGGCAGGTACTCCTCGGAAATCCCGTTTCCAGCGTCCTGAACAGTGATCTCCACATACTTCCCTTCTTCCGGCAGCTCCGGACTTCCCTTTTCAGATGACTGCACATTCTTTGCCGCGATTACTATTGTACCTCCCATTGGCATCGACTGGTCGGCATTGAGCACGACGTTTTGAATTACCTGACCTATCTGTCCTTCATCTGCCTCCACATGCCAGAGGTCTGGATCTAGTTTGATTCGGTAATCGGCGCTGGAACCGCTCAAGGCGAACCTCACTGAGTTCTCAATCACTGTCTGGAGAGAAATATTCTTCTTGACAGGTTTCCCACCCTTTGAGAAAGTCAGAAGCTGCGTGGTCAGGTTCACTGACATGTGCAGCGCTTTTTCAGCCTGTTCCAGTGCAGTAATGCTCCTATCGTTATTGGCTGTATTCAGCTTAGCAATAGATATATAACCAAATACTCCCTGCAGCAAATTGTTGAAATCATGCGCAATGCCTCCGGCCAGAGTCCCTATTGCTTCAAGCTTCTGAGTCTGCAGGAGTTGTTCTTCCATCTTTTTGCGATCAGTAATGTCTTGAATCGTCCCATGCAGTTTCAGGGGGCGGCCCTGGCCATCTAATTCCAGTTTGCCTGACCCGTGCACCCAGCGTTCCGTCCGATCGTCATGACGGATAATCCTATATTCCTTGTCAAAAGTTCCCCTCCGGCCTATTACTTCTTTAAGATAGTCGACTATCATTGCGCGGTCGTCTGGATGAACGAGGGCTAACCAACCATCAACGGATCGTTCGTATGCTTCGTCTATCCCTAATAACTTGTCAAGCACATCCGAAGTTTTACACAAACCGGCAGGAATATCCATAATATAACTGCCCAAACCCGCAATGATCTGAGACTCTCTGAGTAAACTTTCACTCTCGCGCAGCGCCTCCTCAGCCTTCTTACGCTCCGTGATGTCCTGGCCTGTGCCGAATATGCTGAGGGCTTTGCCGGAGGCATCACGTCTGACTACGCCTGAGGCTTCCATCACCCACTCACGGCCTGAATCATTTATGATACGGACCGCGACGTGGTAAGGATTAGTGTCACTCTCAAGAGCTTTTAAGAAAGCATTCTCCATGGTTGCATGGTCGTCCGGATGGACCAGTCGGGCGAATTCATTAAAGGACGGCACAAAGTCCTTAGGGGACTTGTCAAAGAGCCTGTATGTTTGATCCGACCATTCAAGCTCCTGGGAAACAAGGTTCAGGTCCCAGCTACCCAGATGGGCCACTCTCTGTGACTCCATCAAATGCTGCTCGCTCTTTCTGAGCTTCCCATCAGCCCTCTTGCGGGTGGTGATGTCGGTATGTATGCCGACAAGACCGATGACTTTTCCCTCTTTACTCTTGATAGAATAGGCCCGCAGATCGATATCCATTTCATTTCTATCTTTATCCAGCATTTTCACTTCGCCTGTAAAAGAACCGCCCTTCATAATTATGTCAAAAATCTTCGCTCCCTCTTTTTCATCGGCGTAAACAGTTGAAGGCGGCCCTGAAACACCATCTACTTCACTAACAGACAACCCGAACATCCTGGTATATGCCTCATTTTGATAATAATGCCTTCCCTCAGGCGTAGACATACCAATTGCATCAGTGGAGCTATCCACAGCAATTTGGTAATAAAGCAGCGCCTCTTCAGTCTTTTTGCGTTCCGTGACGTCCGTTATTATTCCTATGAGCCCAATTATTTTGCCCTCATTATTTTTTATTGCATCCGCACGCTCAAAGGCAGTAAATACACGGCCACTTTTAGTTACCACTTCTAACTCACCAGCCCATGATTTACCGTGCATAATATTATCGAACATTTCTTCGGCAACCTCGGGATCTTTGACCGTTGCCGGGCCTCCTCCAGCTAATTCTAATTCTTCGGCAGTGGCGTATCCGTATAAATCTGAAAAAGCCTTGTTCTGATAAAAATGGCGCCCCATAGCGTCCGAAATTCCTATTGCATCACTGGCGGCTTCAACTGCCTTCATAACGTAGATTAATTGATTTTCCATCCGCTTGCGTTCGGTTATATCACGCAAAAAGCCTACAAATCGCCCTTCCTTGATAGGACGGTATTGGTAACTGACTTCTACATCAAAAATGGTTCCGTCTTTCCTTCGGTGTCGGGACTCGAAACGATCCTCACCCCGTGCCATAATCTTTTGTATGTGAGCGGCTGTGTCATCGGAAGATTCCGAGACTTCTATTTCTGGAATGGACATGGACAGCAATTCTTCCGTGGAGTAACCGCTCATCCGGCAGTAGGTTTCATTGACTTCCAGCAAATGCCCATGCATGTCCACCAGCCAGAAGCCGTCCATAGCTGTCTGCAGGATGGCTCTGTAAAGCCCTTCAATTCTATCCACAGCTTCATTTGGCATAAAAGTAAAATAACATTAAAAAGGTAACTAATCAATAAAAACAGTTTGGCAAAAAATATCAATGATCTTTGAAATAGTTTTTAGTCTTTGAGTTCTTAATGACGTCATATATCTTTTAAATTTTAAAGTGGCTGACATCAGTTTTTAATTCCGCAGACATTCTTGACAAATTATCCGCCTCCTGAGCTATCTGAGTGGAACCTGCGCTTGTCTCCCTCGATACTGTTGCAATAACTTCTATGTCGCTGCTTATCTCCTCAGAT
>Ga0181533_1000227_pt1 | contig 73450 bp, 77 predicted proteins | sample PEATcosm2014_Bin_45_FD_119772 | JGI IMG/M metagenome (GOLD analysis project Ga0181533, IMG submission 119772) | Peatland microbial communities from MTU Mesocosm Facility, Houghton, MI, USA - PEATcosm2014_Bin11_60_metaG | ecosystem: Environmental > Terrestrial > Soil > Wetlands > Peat | place... | reverse complement strand
TCCAGGAGTGGGAGAACTTCTACAACTACCATCGCCCACACGGCTCGCTCGGGGGCCAGACTCCTTATGAGCGACTCAGGCAAAAGACGACCCCGGTTTCAACGAGGTCCGTCAGTTGAACACCTCCTCCCCGACCCTTCCTCGACCCTCTCCCCGACCCACCTCCGACGTATCTGTTCCCCGACGTATCTGTTCCCCGACGTATCTTCCCCGCCCGTCTCCCGCCCTACCGACCGACCAAGAGACAGGCGATCGCTCTCAGATCGCGCTCAGGAATGCACGAAGTCCGCGATGAGCCGGGCGAGTTCTAGCGGAGCGTCTCCCTGCACGCTGTGCCCAGCGTTCTCCACGTGCTCCACGCGGGCATTGGGCTGGCGGCGCAGAAATTCTGCCTCGTCGACGTCGTCGACGACGGACTGCGCGAGCATGCCTCGCACCAACATCAGAGGCACCGTGAGCGCCGAGAGGTCGTCCCAGAGTGCGGGGTAGTTCACTGAGCCGTACTCGGTGGCGGACGGGAACCGACGGTATCGCCATACCCACGTGCCGTCGGCCTGCCGAACGGCGTTGTGCAGAACGCCCCGTCTCAGCGAGGACTCGCTCCGAGTCGGGTTGAACTCCATGGTGCGCGTCAGGATCTCTTCGAAGCTCGCGAAGCTGGCGGGCCCCTGGACGAACGCAGTGATGGGCGCTGACTTCTCGGCGTTGACACCGGGAGTGATGTCGACGAGGACGAGACGGCGCACGAGATCGGGATCCTGCCGGCCGAGAGCGATGGCAGTCAGGCCACCGAGCGACATTCCGACCACCGCCTTTGCTCGCGGGGCGAGAGCCCGGATCACCACCGCGACATCGGCTGCGTTGTCAGCCGGTAACAGCGAACCAGCACGACCGTTGTCTGAGTGGCCGTGACCAGGCAGATCCATCGCCACCAACGGGAGCTCCAGGGCCAGGGCAGTCGTGTCCCAGGTGTGCGCGTTCTGAGCTCCACCGTGCAGCAGGACCAGCTCGGGCTCGGCTTCTCCCCACACCAAGCTGCTCATTCGCCGGCCCGGTCCGACCTCGACGGTCTCGCGGCGCACGACCGGAGGACGATCGAAGGGCAAGCCGAACTCCTGCGCGTTCTCGTGGAAGAGGGCGAACTCGTCGTAATCGACCGTGTCCATCTGTGCGACGCTAATCGAGGCGCCAACTGCGTCGGTACGCCCGAACGAGCACTAACGCGGCTCTGAAGCAGGTAGTCGTGAGGGGCACCTTGCGTACGACACGCTCTCCATGCACTTTCCACAACGGCACCGCCTTGGCGAACTGGCGGGCTTAGAGCCCCCTGTCCCCAGGGACTAACGTCACCCCCACGCGCGGGCGTAGCTCAATGGCAGAGTCCCAGCCTTCCAAGCTGGTAATGCGGGTTCGATTCCCGTCGCCCGCTCTGGTGACAACAGCTCATTGATGCCGGCCGGTTCAGCGTGTCGAGGACACGCGCCCGGTCGAACGACCGACATAGGAGCCAGCAACGCAAATGCACGCCACCGACACAGCCTGGGTCCTCGTCTCTGCTGCTCTCGTACTGTTCATGACGCCCGGCCTCGCGATCTTCTACGGCGGCTTGGTCCGCTCGAAGAACGTACTGGCCATCATGATGAACAACTACATCACGATAGGGGCGATAAGCGTGCTTTGGGCCTTGGTCGCGGCCAGCCTCGCCTTCGGCCACGACGCCGGCTATGGCCTAATCGGGAACCTCTCACTGGCGGGTCTGGGAGGCATGGCACACGGCCTCCCGGGTTTCACGCACTCCGGAGCTTCGCCACTTGCCATCGTGACCTTCCAGATGATGTTCGCCATCATCACCGCCGCCTTGATCACTGGTGGGACGGCGGACCGGATCAAATTCACGGCCTTCGTGGTGTTCATCTGCCTGTGGCTCATCCTCGTGTACGCGCCGCTCGCCCATTGGGTGTTCAGCCCTGAGGGTTGGCTGGCCCGACGCGGCGTGCTCGACTTCGCCGGCGGCACGGTCGTTGAGATCAACTCGGGCTTCTCCACCTTGGCCATAGTGCTCGTGCTCGGGCGACGCCGAGGATGGCCCAGCGAGGGGATGGCCCCGCATTCGGTTCCGTTGAGCCTGCTCGGCGTGGGCATCCTGTGGTTCGGGTTCAACGCCGGCTCAGCGCTCGGGATGAACGGCGTGACGGTATATGCCTTCGTCAACACCCAACTGGCGGCTGCGGCAGCGTTGCTCAGCTGGGTCTGCTTCGAGCGCTTCAGGGTCTCCTACCCGACGACGCTAGGCGCCGCCTCGGGTGCGATTGCCGGCATGGTTGCCATCACGCCGTGCGCCGGGTTCGTGACGCCGATGGCCGCCATTCTGATCGGTGTCATCGCCGGCGTGCTCTGCGCGATGGCCGCGCGTGCAAAGTTCAAGCTCGGCTATGACGATTCCCTCGATGTACTCGCCGTCCACGGGGTGGGCGGGCTCGTGGGCATGGTGCTCCTGGGGCTGTTCGCCACCCGAACTGTGAATCCAGGCGGGGCAAACGGCCTCTTCACCGGCGGAGGGTTTCACTTGTTCGGTATGGAGATCCTCGCCGCCACCGTGGCCGTCGTCTTCACGTTCACGGTGACCTGGCTTCTCGCCAAGGTCGTCGACCTCACCATTGGCCTGCGGGTGAGTCCCGAGGACGAGTTCGCCGGCCTGGACATCACCCAGCACGCGGAGACCGCCTACACGCTCGGGGGCTAACCGAGGGAAGGGACGGTGACGATCGTGCTCGCCGATCACCGCGAATATCTTCCTCTGGGATCTGTGGGACCAACAGCGCACGAAAGGCCGCCAACTCCTCCATAGCGGCTCGCCTCCTGAAGGAAAGCCCGCCGATGGAACTGTCTGCGAACGGAAAGGATCCGGCGAACAAGGAGCCGGCAAACAAGGAGAATCCAGCGAACGAAGGGAATGAAGTGCGCCGAGCGCCTGGCCATCGTCTGGCTCCCCACACCGCCGATTGCGTGATCGAAGCATGGGGACCTGACCGGATCTCGTGCCTCGTCGAAGCCCTGAAGGCGCTCGTCGAAGTGTTCGCCGAGCCCACCGACACCCCCGCGACACTGACGCTGCCAGTCTTGACGAACGAAGCATCCGACTCACAAGTGCTCGTGGGGCTGCTCGAGGAAGTGATCTATGTCTTAGATGTCTTCGCAGTTGTGCCCGTCCGGTTCGACCTCGCTGAGACCGAGGGCGGCGGCGTCGCCGGCAACATCGGGGTCGTCCCTGCGGACCAGGTCGAAGCCGTAGGCCCGGTTCCAAAAGCCGTCTCGTACCACGGCCTTCAGATAGACAACGAAGGAGGAACCTGGCGATGCCGAGTCGTGGTGGACGTGTGAACAAGCCTGTTCGACTTCTCCCAGACGGGCCCGACCGTTGGCGGATCGAGCCTGCCGGGGCGATGCGCGTGCCCGGGGTCGTCTTCGCCTCCGAGACTCTCCTCCCTCAGGTCGCCGAAGACGAGGCCCTGCAGCAGGTGGTGAACGTGGCCAGCTTGCCTGGCATCGTCGAGGCCTCCTACGCGATGCCCGACGTGCACTGGGGATATGGCTTTCCCATCGGTGGCGTCGCCGCCACCGATGTAGAGGATGGTGGGGTGGTCTCTCCTGGCGGAGTCGGGTTCGACATCTCCTGTGGAGTGCGACTGCTCCTGTCGCCGCTGGAGGTCTCCGGCATCCGACCTCGGATCGGCGCGCTCATGGACGAGCTCGCCGCCCGCGTTCCCAGGGGGCTGGGCGCGGGAGGGGTGTGGCATCTCGCGAGCGAGCGCGACCTGACAGCGGTGCTGCTCGGCGGGGTGCGCCGGGCGGTGGCCGAGGGTCTGGGCACCGAAGACGACCTCGAGCGATGCGAAGACCGCGGTGCGGTGTCAGACGCGGAGCCCGAGTCGGTCAGCGAACGCGCCCGGGCTCGAGGGTTGCACCAGGTGGGAAGTCTGGGATCGGGCAACCATTTCCTCGAGGTCCAGGTAGTGGACAAGGTCCTCGATCACGTGGTCGCGGCTGCGTTCGGGCTTCACGAAGACCAGGTATGCGTCATGATTCACTGCGGCTCGCGCGGCCTCGGGCACCAGATCTGCTCCGACCACGTTCGTGTCATGCTCGCGGCGATGGGCCGCTTCGATATCGATGTCCCCGACCCGCAGCTCGCCTGCGCACCCGTCTACTCGTCCGAGGGACGTGCGTACCTCGGCGCGATGGCCGCTGCCGCGAACTACGGGCGAGCGAACCGCCAGGCGCTGTCGGTCGCCGTGCGAGAGGCATTTGCCGAGGTCATGGGAACAACGAAGCTGGATCTGCTCTACGACGTCTCGCACAACCTGGCCAAGCTCGAGCAACACGACCTGGCCGGCAAGCGCCACCTGCTCTGTGTTCACCGCAAGGGGGCGACCCGAGCGCTCCCGCCGGGACATCCCGACCTCCCCGAGGACCTGCGCCCGGTCGGCCAGCCCGTGCTCGTCCCGGGGTCGATGGGCACTGCCTCGCACGTGCTGGTTGGCGTCTCACCTGGAGGTGCGTTCGCCTCCACCTGCCATGGAGCGGGACGGATCATGAGCCGTCACGCGGCAACGCGCCAGGTGAAGGGTTCCGTGCTGCGTCAGCAGCTCGAGGACGAGGGAATCGCCGTGCGCGCAAAGTCGGATCGCGGCCTGGCTGAAGAGGCACCTTTCGCCTACAAGGACGTCGATGAGGTGGTCGCTACGTGTGAACGGGCTGGACTCGCGAGGCGGGTGGCTCGGCTGAGGCCACTGGGCGTGGTGAAAGGCTGACCGCGAATGCCATTTGTCGATCGTGCCGATGCCGGGCGGCAACTCGCAGCACGGCTCGAACAACTCCGAGGCTCCCACCCCGTGGTCCTCGCCCTTCCGCGAGGTGGAGTTCCCGTCGCCTTCGAGGTGGCTCGGGCGCTCGATGCGCCCTTCGATGTCATCGTGGTCCGGAAGCTTGGCGTACCCTTCCAACCCGAGCTCGGAATGGGAGCGATCGGTGAGGGCGGTGCCCGAGTCTTGAACGCTGCCGTGGTGCGCGATGCGGGCGTCTCGAGCAAGCAGGTCGCCGCGGTCGAGCAGATGGAACGTGCCGAGCTCGAACGGCGGGTCCAGCGCTTTCGCGGCACCAGGGAACGTCTGAGCGTGGCCGGACGCACCGTGATCATCGTCGACGACGGAATCGCGACCGGTTCGACGGCAAAGGCCGCGTGCCAGGTCGCGCGCGCCCAAGGAGCGACGCGTGTCGTGCTCGCAGTGCCGGTGGCACCACGTGAGTCGCTCGAGAACCTCCGCCGCGACGCCGACGAAGTGGTCTGTGTCGAGACGCCCGAGTACTTCTTCGCCATCGGACAGTGGTATGGCGACTTCTCCCAGACACCCGACGACGAGGTCGTAGCTCTGCTCGAGAATGCAGGTGGCCAAGAAGAGGCGCCTGACGCGCGCTTGCGACCCGAGGCGCTAGATGCGCCAGTGGAGGAGGACGTCGAAGTCCACGCCGGGACGGTCTTGCTCTCCGGGCACCTGACCCTGCCCGAAGGGGCGCGATCGGTGGTCGTGTTTGCACATGGGAGCGGCAGCAGTCGTCACAGCTCCCGCAATCAATTCGTGGCGTCAGTGTTGAACAGAGACCGGCTCGGCACGCTGCTCTTCGACCTGCTCACTACAGAAGAGGAACTCGATAGGGCCAACGTGTTTGACATCGTGCTTCTTGCCAGGCGCCTCGCCGACGTCACCCGCTGGCTTCGAAGCGAGTCGATGACCACACGCGCGCGCGTTGGCTACTTCGGTGCCAGTACGGGAGCAGGCGCGGCCCTGCTCGCTGCTGCCGAACCCGACGCCCAGATCGACGCCGTCGTCTCGCGTGGGGGACGGCCCGACCTAGCCGCTTCAAGCCTCGGTGAGGTTCGTGCTCCGACCTTGCTCATCGTGGGTGGGCACGACACGCTCGTGCTGGAACTCAACCGAGAGGCACAAGCTCAACTGCGATGCGAGAACCGACTGGCGATCGTGCCGGAAGCGACGCACCTTTTCGAAGAGCCTGGTGCCCTCGAGGCTGTTGCCGACTTGGCAAGCAGCTGGTTCACGCGTCACTTCCTTGAAGCACCAGGCTGAGCGTCCCCATGACGTGCTTTCCCACGGCCGAAGACCGGTGTAGATCGTCGCCCTCCGCTCACTGCGCTTGCTTGAGCCCCGGCGTCAATCCCAGTTCAGGCTCCGCTGCGCTTGGTGGACCCCGAGCCGCTGCGCTTGGTGGACCCCGAGCCGCTGCGCTTCGCGGACCCCGAGCCGCTGCGCTTCGCGGACCCCGAGCCGCTGCGCTTGGTCGCATGCTTGAGTCCGCGTTCGACGACCGCGTCCGAACCGGGAAAGAACGTGCCCTCACGTCCGTCCTCCCACCGCACTAGGTACGGAGGCTGGCCGTCTTTGCCGTGAACCTCGAGGACCTCAGCCACCAACGGGCGATCACCAACGTGGCGACCTTCTACACGGAGGTGGTCTCCAACGCTCGCTTGCATGTAGTTACCCCCTTTACGCTCGCCCGGCGTCTTTCCTCAGAGCTTGTAGCCGATCGATCGCAGCAGTGCCTTGCGCTCGGCCACGTCGTCTTCGGTCTCCACCCCCACTGGGACCGAGCCGTCGATCACCCCCAGGATCCCCCGTCCTAGCTCGCTCTCGGCGACCACCACCTCCACCGCGTTGGCGGTTGCGCAGTAGATGCAGCAGACCTCGGGCACCAGTTTCAGCTGGTTCAAGACGTTCACCGGGTAACCCTCGCGAAGCAAGGCAACGAAACAATGACCTGCGCCTATGGCCTGAGCGTTCCGGACGGCGAGCTCAACCAGCTCTTCGTCGTTGCCCGAGCGCCGCACAAGGCACTTCCCTGAGGCTTCGCAGAACGCAACCCCGAAATGCAGGTACGGGCTCGTACCCACCAATGCTTCATGAAGATCCTCGACAGTCTTCACGAAGTGGGCTTGTCCAATGACGACGTTCAGGTCCTCGGGCTTTTCAATCCGTACGACATGAAGCTCCATGTCGCTAAGCCTCTCACTCGATCGGCCCACCTGCCGACGGAAGGGTTCACCGACGAGGGTTCACCGACGAACTCACCCACCGACGAGGGTTCACCGACGAGGGCTCACTTGCCGACGAGGGTTCACCGACGAGCTAACTCACCGACGAGCCCACCCGACCACCACGAGCACGCAAAGTTCGTGGTTGGACCGTTTCCATTCGCGCCCGCCGCTGCTGTCGCCAGGGTGATTGTTTAGGACCGCGCCATACGTTTATCGAGGAAGAACACATTCCACCCTCCACGAGGCGGGTCCCGGATCGTCATCTCCGCGTTGGCGCGCACCTCACGGCCTGGCACGACCAACAGCTCTCGAAGCAGCGCCGCCTGGTGTCTGGAGCTTCCACGAACTCGAGGTGCGAGTGCGCGATCAAGTCGGGATGCAGTAAAGAGCGGGGCCGGGTGCCCGTCGTCGACTCGCGCTCCCACGCGTGGGGTCACGAAGTGTCGAGACGGCTCGCCCCCGCTGGAGCAACGAGCCTCCAGCGGCCCGGCCCACCGACGAGCTCGAAGCCTTCGTAGGTGATGAGGTGATGATGCCGTCGACACACCCTGGCCAGAGCATCGAGGCTCGTCGTCCGACAACTCACGTAGTCCTCTTTCCAGTGATGGTTCTCCAGCCCGAACGCCGTGTCACATTCGGGCACCACACAGGCAGGATCACGCTCTTCGAGGGCGCTCTGTACGTGAACGGGTACGGACCGTCCGACGTGGCACACGCTTGCAACATCCACGCCGTCTCTCACAAGGATCTTCACGAACGCATTTCCGAGGATCTCCTCCGCTGTAGCTACCGGGACCGGGCCCACACCTGGGATCTCGCAGGTCTCGGTACCTTTCACGAATCCTCTGCGAAGGGCTTGCGCATCGACACGGATCACCAGCGTGTCGGTGTTCATACGAGGCGAACGGTTCTTCCTCGAAGAAGCTCTTCGGTCCTCGCCGATAACGAGTGAAACCAATGCGTCCGCCATGTAGGCGTGCGCAGGTTCGCGCACCCCGGCGACCCTCGCCTCTTCGAAGATCGCATCTGCCTTTGACTGCAGCGAAGCAACCAGGCGGGCACCAGAGTCGGGTGTGAGCCTCGCGTCAAGGCGGAGAGCACCCTCCTCGTCGTTCCAATAGCGCAAGTAGCGCCTACGGTGGACAGCGCGGTAACGCGCCAGCTCCTCTTCTCTGGATACGCAGCGGGCCCTCACCTGCCGGGCTCGCTCTTTGAGGTTCTTCATGGTCCCGTCGGCTGCCACCCGAAGAAGCTCGTCCTCGGCACTTGGGTGCGAGGACGCGACCTGGGCCACCTCTTTCACCTGTGAGCGCGACAACCTCCCGTTCTTAAGGGCCTCTGCGGTGCGAGGAAGTGAAACGAGCTGCTCGGCGATCTCCAGGAGCGAGATCGCCTCCCCGTAAGAGCTCTTCGTCGTTTGGGCCACCCAGCTAGCAGGCGAACGATGGCCCTGTTTCGCCCACGTGCCAGACTCCGCCGCGCGTTTGGCGGCGAGGAGCTTGAGCGACCCCGCCAGGAGCTCTACCTCGGCCGCGACCTCGAAGACCGACGCCGCCTGGTCGGTCGTCACACGCTCGGGCTCGAACTGAGAGACGCCTTGCCGCAATTCGCGGCTCATGCGCTTCAGGTCCTGAATCACGAGGGTGTCTCTTCGCGCGTACATCACTGATCAGCTTGACACGGGGGTGTATCACTGAACTTCGAGGAAGACTTGCGAGATCGCCTCTTCCCGGCGTCTACACCGTGGGCTCGGTGCGGCCTCCTTCGAGTGCGTCTCCAGCCTCACCTGGGGGGCTCATGCCCGGGGTGTCGGTGGCGCGCTCGGTGCGCACTTGACGCCAGCGGTGCAGGACGAACCCGGCGATCGCCAGCACAGCCAAAACGACCAACACGTAACCCGCCACACTGAACCCGTGGGTGAGTTTTTGCCATTGCCCCCCGAGACTGTAGGAGATGCCGGCCAGGGAGCCGATCCAGAGGAGACTTCCCGTGGAGGTGAGGATCCCGAAGCGCGCCGGCTGCATCTGCGCTACTCCGGCCGGCAGCGCTACAAAGGTACGCACGATCGGCACGACGCGGCCGATCAGCACGCTCCACTCCCCTCGATGGTCGAACCAGCGCTCTGCACGGTCCAGATCGGCATGGCTGAGCAACACGTAACGACCAAAGCGCTCTACGAGCGGGCGGCCTCCTAGGCGCCCGATCCCATACCCGATGAAAGCGCCCACCGTCTCCCCTACCGTGCCCAGCACGATCACGACGACCAAGTCCAGACGTCCTATAGACGCGAGGTATCCCGCAAAACCAACGGTGATCTCGGACGGGAAAGGCACGCAAGCAGCCTCTGCCACTGTGAGCAAGATGAGCGCCAGGTATCCCCACGACGACAGGAAGCTCTCCACGGGTCCTCATTTCTATACGATCTTCTTTCTATACGATCTTCTCCATTCCGAACTCCGCACTCCGGGTAGATAGGTAGCGTCCCCTGGATGCCAGCATCGTCCGCTCCGCCTGACGCACGTGATCCCGATTGGGTCCTGCCCCGGCTCCTCGAGCCGTCTGGGACTGCCACGACCTCCGATGGAGTTGACGTCTGCTTCTACGACCTCGGAGGCCACGGGCCTGATCTCGTTCTCGCGCACGCCACAGGTTTCTGTGCAGCAGTGTTGTCACCTATGGCTGCTGCGCTTCGCGATCGGTTCCGGTGTGTCGCGCTCGACCTACGGGCGCACGGTCGAAGCGGGCGGCCCGCCGACGCAGATTTCGACTGGCATCACTTTGCGACCGACGTACTGGCTGTCGTGGACTGCTTGGATCTCGATTCCCCTGCCGGGTTCGGACACTCTTGTGGGGGAGCCACCCTATTGCTCGCGGAACAAGCGCGCCCGGGCACCTTCAGCTCCCTCTACTGCTACGAACCGGTCGTCCGTCCCACCGACGCCCCCCTTGCGCCCGATCTCAGAAGCAACTCCCTCGCGCGCGGCGCCTTGCGCAGGCGTAGCACCTTCGCCTCGCGCGAAGAGGCGCTCACCAACTTCAACGCGAAACCCCCCTTCGACCGGTTCCGTCCCGACGTCCTCACGGCTTATGTCGACAACGGGTTCGCCCCCGGGCCCGAGGGGTGCATCTCCCTACGCTGCCAACGCGAGGACGAAGCGTCGATGTACGCGCACGGCTTCTCGCACGACGCCTTCGTCCGGCTCGCGACCGTCGGGTGCCCGGTGACCCTCGCCTGCGGCGCCAAGACCGACAGCTTCGGACCGGATTTCCTGGCCATCTTGGCTGGACGGCTCGCGAACCCGACGACGCTCGCACTGGGCGGTCTGGGACATTTCGGACCGCTCGAGGATCCCGACGCCGTGGCGCGCTCGGTGACAGCGTCCCTGGCCGATCGCGAGAACCCAGACGAAGCTCGAACCCTTAGCTGATGGCCCGATAATTGGCCGGTAGGTTCGGAGTCGAACAACGCACCGGTCCACTATGCCGACACACCCCCGGCGTACCCTCGTAGGGTGCCTCTGCCGTTGCCCAAATCTCTGTCCCCGTCGAAGGTGAGCAAATTCACCGATTGCGCGCTTGCATTCCGGTTCAGCGCCATCGATCGGCTCCCCGAACCGCCCTCCCCCCACATTGTCAAGGGAACCCTCGTCCATGGCGCACTCGAGCGGCTGTTCTGGGAACTTCCCCGGGGAGAGCGAAGCGCGGTCGCCGCCAGGAAGGCCCTCGATGCCGCATGGGAGGCGCTGGAGAGCGGTCCGGAGATCGAGGGCCTCGAGCTCTCGAACGACGAGCGCGAGGCGTTCGTGCGTGACGCGTGGGCACTAGTCGAGGGGTACTTGAAGCTCGAGGACCCCGACACCGTCGACGCCGCCGGAATCGAACTGCTCCTGGAGGCAGAGGTGGGAGGGGTGATGCTGCGCGGGATCGTCGACCGTCTGGACGTGACCCCGGGAGGCGATCTGGTGATCGTCGACTACAAGACCGGCCGGGTGCCCTCCGAGATCCAGGAACGCCAGCGCTTGGGCGGCGTGCACTTCTACGCCCTTCTGTGCGAGGAGGTCCTGGGCCTGAGGCCCACGCTCGTGCGCCTGATGTACCTCCGCGAGCCGCTCGTGATCGAGACCGCTCCCTCCGATCAAGCTCTACGCGGTCTGAAGCAGCGCACCGCCGCGGTGTGGGCGGCAATCGAGCGCTCGTGTGCCGCGGAAGACTTTCGGCCCAAGCCCGGTCCCCTCTGCGACTGGTGCTCGTTCCGCTCACATTGCCCGGCCTTCGGAGGAGATCCTTCGCCTACTACTGACCTCGCTGCTGCTGGCGCCAGTAGGTGAGGATGTCCGGCGTGGTCAGCCTCGCTGAAACGCCCTGCGGTCTCCCCTCGGCCTCGTCCGGTACGTTCGCGAACTCGGCCGATCGGCTCGACTGGCTCGATCGGGTCGGCTGGCTCGATCGGCTCGACAGAACAGTCGACACTGCCTTTGCCCCGCTCAGAGGCCGCCTCGGCCCGGACACGATTGCTTCGGTCGCGTCCGCCCTCGGGGACCACGGGCTCGTCTGGTTCCTCTTGGCTTTGGCACGGGCCAGGAGACCCGGCCGGCGCAGAACCGTGGCGATGCGGGCCCTGGTGTTCACGGGGGCCCTCGCTCCATTGGTGAACGCCGGATTGAAGGCCGCCGTGGGACGCGTAAGGCCCGAAGACCAGCCGGCTCGGTCAATGCCTGTGCGTATCCCCCGCACCACCAGTTTCCCGTCGGGTCACGCCCTCGCCGCCTGGTGCGCGGCGACCCTCCTCGACGACGACGACGCATGGTCGCCCGGGTACTACGCCATGGCGATGTTCATCTCGGTGAGCCGCGTCCACGCCCGGCTCCACCACACCACCGACGTCGTGGCCGGATCGCTTCTCGGGGTCGCGCTCGGCCGCCTCGGGCGCCTGCTGTTCCCCGTGAAGCACCTGTAGAGACAGGCTCCTTCCTCGTGAGGTGGGGCCCATCTAGGCCAGCCAACTCGATCGCCTTCGAAAAGGCCCGGAAAGCAACGGTCGACGAGGGTCGATCGCGTCAGGAGGTGGCTAGTTCGCCGAGAAGTGCTCGGGTTCGCGAGAGTTCTTCGTCCGTCCCAAATGCGGCTCCGCAGAAATCGGTGGCCCCGGCTTCGGCAAAGCGCCCGATCGCGGCGGCGACCTCTTCCTCGCTCCCGACGATCGCAACGTCCGGTGGTCCCTTAGCACCTTCACGATCGAGCATCGCCCGGTACGAAGGCAGCTGGCCGTAGACAGTGAACATCCGTCCGGCGCGCCCCAGAGCGGCATCAGGATCTGTGGTGACGCACACCGGGAGCGTCACCACGACTCTCGGTGTGAACCGACCGGCCTTGGTCGCGGCGGCGGTGATCATCGGAACAATGTGATCGGCCACGGTGTTGAGGCCGACCATCCACGTCACGGTTCCCTCGGCTTGGCGGCCGGCAATGCCGAGCATCGTCGAGCCGAGAGCGGCAACGAGAACCGGGGGTCGAGGCGTTCGAGGAGTCTCGAGAGGACCGAGCGTATGCGTCCGAAGCACTTGGCCGTCGAACTCCACCTGTTCACCACCCAGCAGAGGTACGAGGATCGCCAGGTACTCCCTCATGTAGCGCGCCGGGCGATCGAAGGACATGCCCCACACACCCTCCACAACCACTTGGTGCGAGAGCCCGACACCCAAGACCAGGCGACCCCCAGTGGCCGCCTGCACGGTCATCGCCTGCGCGGCGAGGATCGCCGGATGACGGGGATGGACGGGCACCACCGCGGTACCCAGCTCGACGTCGGCAACCTCACGGCCGACGATCGCCATCACGGTCAAGGTGTCCCAACCGAAGGTCTGGGTCGCCCACAGCGACGATGTCCCTGTGGCAGCCAGTGCGCGTGCGCGATCGACCACCTCGTCAATGCTGCCGTTCATATCCAGGATGGTCCCGACGCGCATGTCTCCTCCTCGTACTCGGCTCTCGCAGCGCCCTCGCCAGAAGCCCAGCCGCCACCGCCATAGCGACGGTCGGTCCCGCTTGTTGAGGCGCTCCAGGCAGTCTGGCAGTACGGTGCACCTCGTGCCGAAGACCGTCACATCCGCGCTGCACGCCGACCTTGCCCCTCTCGCCTTCCTCCTGGGGAGATGGGCAGGGGAAGGCGAGGGCGAGTACCCCACGATCGAGCCGTTTCGTTACGGGGAAGAAGTCACGTTCTCCCACGTAGGAAGAGCCTTTCTGGCATACGTCCAGCGCTCCTGGAACCTCGAGGACGGGCGGCCGCTTCATGCGGAGATGGGTTACTGGCGCTGTCCTTCACCCGAGACGGCGGAGGTGGTGATCGCCCACCCGACAGGGCACGTGGAACTGACAGAAGGCTCCATCACGGGAACGACGGTCACGCTCTCGTCGTTGACCGTCGCTGCGACGCGAAGTGCCAAGAAGGTGGACGAGCTCGTTCGTCATATCCATGTCGCGGGCGCCCAGATGAGCTACGAGCTGCAGATGGCCGCAGTCAGTCGACCGCTGGCGGTTCATCTACGCGGGTCACTCCGCCGGGTGGCAGGTCCCTGAGACATTGACGCCCGCAGAACCTCGATCGTAGAGTCGTGCGCCTGGTTCGCGTAGACGGCGGAGGGGTCCGGCGATACCTGGTCGAGTTCATGGCCCAAGCCGAACCGCGACAGGAAGAACCGCGACAGGAAGAACCGCGACAGGAGCTACACAGGGGAGGTCCTATGAGACGACGAATGCAGTACCTCGCGTTTGCGATCGCGATCGCGCTTGGAGTCTCGTCCTTCTCGTTCGCCACGGCTGTCACGGCCGCCTCGGCAAAGGCTTCTGGGTCCCCCCACCTGTCTCTCGGTCAGACCTCCACGTTCAGCGTCCAAGGCGTTTCAGTCCCGGGAGCCAACTTCCAAGGTGTCTCGATCCCAGCGACTCCTGCCAAGTACGACAAGGTGATGGTCAGGCGGTTCGGATCACCCTCGGCCACAAACGTGCTCATCCTCGTACCCGGAACGGTCGCCGGCGCGGGCGATTTCGACATCGTCGGGCCGTACCTCGCCGCGCACGTGCCGAACCTGCAGGTGTGGGCCGAGATGCGGCGGGAGGGCGCGCTGGAGGACAACTCGATGCTGCTCAAGGTCCTCCACGGCAAGGCGACGCCCGAGCAGGCCTTCGACTACTACCTCGAATGGATCTTCAACCGGAAGATCACGAACCACTACCAGCCGCTCAAGGACGCGAATTATCAGTTCGCGGACCAGTGGGGTCTTGCCGTGGCGATGGGCGACCTGCACAACGTGGTCAACCTTGCGCGCGAGGGTGGTCGACGTACGGTGATCCTGGGCGGGCACTCCCTCGGAGGAGCCGAGGCCTCGATCTACGCTGTCTGGGACTTCGACGGGAGACCGGGTTACGAGGATCTCGGCGGCATCGTCGGCATCGACGGGGACGCGGGACCTGTGAGCACCGGGTTCTTCGGACAGGCGCCCGTCACCACCGCTTCTCAGGCTCAAGCCGAACTGTCGAAGCTCGCTGCTGGAAGCCCCTGGCTCGACCTCATGGGACTCGGCTTACCGTGGATCACCGGCCCGTTCGCGGAGTTCGGCGCCCTGGCCACACTGAAGGAGCCCAACTCGCCGTCGATCATGCAGAACTCCGACATCCTGCCCGCGGAGCTCAAGCCGCCGGTCCTGCCCACTAACGAGGCCCAATTCGGTTATGCCTTCGACGCCGCCACTTCACCGTCGGCCTTGGCATTGATCCACGTGCACTCCGGGCACCTGGCTGCCAGCGGCACCCCGCGTGGCTGGGTGGACGACGGCCCCACCCCGATCGAGGATGTCGCGTTCGACTTCGCGCAAGAGCCGCTCGGGCCGGTCGACTGGTACTACCCGGACCGTCTCACGATTGACGTCGGGGCCGCCGGATCTCTAACCCAGACACCGGCAGCCACCGTTCTCGGGCTCCGTCTCTATCACCTGAGCCAGGTCGACGTGCCGATGTACGTGATCCAGACTTCGCTCGGTGGGACCGACAACTTCGTAGCCGACGCCGCGATCGCGTACCAGAGTGCCTCGCAGATCCCGAGCGTCACGGTCGTCAACCGAGCCTCCACCTACAGCCATCTCGACCCCTTGCTCGCAGCGCCGTCGCACAATGCCTTCCTTCAAAGTGTCGTGCCGTGGATCGAACAGCTTCCTTCCTACAAGCGTTAGGGCCACCGCGACCCGAGCAGGGTCGGGACACTTCCCCGTGGCGTCGATGAGGTCGGAGTTGCACTTGGTGAATCAGCACGCCGAAAGCGAGCGGTGAGGGGCGCGCACTACGGTGCGGAGCCTGGACGAGCTACAGAACGGGGTGTTCCACGGAGCGTTCGACAGGAGGACAGAGATGTCGGTTGCGGTGGTGATGGGCAGTGCGTCGGATGCGTCTGTGATGGATGGTGCAGTCCAGGCACTTCGGGAATTCTCGGTGCCGGTCGAGGTACGGGTGCTTTCGGCCCATCGCACCCCCGACGACACGATGGACTTCGCCCGAAAGGCGGCATCTCAAGGAATTCGCGTGCTCATTGCGGGTGCGGGAGGAGCCGCTCACCTGGCCGGAGTGCTGGCGGCAGCCACCTCGCTGCCGGTGATCGGGGTGCCGATCGCGACTGGCGAGCTCAGAGGCCTGGACGCCCTTCTGGCTACGGTGCAAATGCCACGAGGAGTACCCGTGGCCACCATGGCCATCAACGGCTCCAGAAACGCCGGCCTGCTTGCTGTAAGGATCCTGGCCCTCGAGGATGAGCGGCTTGCCGAAGCCTTGGCGCTTCATCTCGACGCAGCAGCAGCGCAAGTGCGCGCCGCTGATGAAGAGCTGCGGAAACGCTACGCAGACCCGAGAGGACCCGACTCCAAGGCCCCAGATAGTGCCGGGCCCCGTCCTGGTGGCCCCGGCCTGCCACCCCGCCGGCTGGCACCTCCGCCGGATGACACCTCTGCCGGATGACACTTCCGCCGGCTGGCACCTCTGCCGGATGACACCTCCGCCGGCTGGCACCTCCGCCGGGTTGAGCCGACGCTCGCCTCAGGCGCCTGGCGGCTCGGCCTCGGGCACGGCAGGTGTAGACGGCGGGACCTGAGGCGGCACGACGGCGATCGGAGGAACGGTTCCACGCGCCTGGTTGCCGATAAACCCGGTCAGCAACTCGATGGGCACAGGGAACACGAGCGTCGAGTTGTGCTCGCTCGCGACCTCGGCGAGGGTCTGCAAGGCACGCAGCTGGAGCGCGCCCGGCGACTCATAGAGCCTGGCAGCCGCCTGCGCCAACTCCTCGCTCGCCTGCAGCTCTCCAGTGGCAGCGACGACCTTCGCTCGCCTCTCGCGCTCTGCCTCGGCTTGCCGCGCCATCGCTCGCAGCAGCTCAGGCGGCAACGTGATGTCGCGCAGCTCCACCTGACGGACTTCCACGCCCCAGTGATGGGTGGAGGCGGCGATGACGGTGCGCAGCTCGTTGTTCACGTTCTCGCGGTGGACGAGCAGGTCGTCGAGCTCGTGACGACCGATGATGGTCCGGAGACTGGTCATGGCGATGCGTTGGCTGGCGAAGCGGAAGTTGTCCACGCCGATCACGGCTTGGATCGGTTCGACGACTTGGAAGTAGACAACTGCGTCCACCTGGATCGTCACGTTGTCCTTCGTTATGACCGCCTGCGGAGGGATGTCGACCACCTCGACACGAAGCGTGACCTTCACCAGGCGATCGACTAAGGGGAACCGAAAGATGAGCCCAGGCCCTTTCGCATCGGGACGCACGTGGCCCAAACGGAAGAAGACCGATCGTTCGTACTCGGTCACGACCCGGAACGCCGAGGACACAAAGACGATCGCGAGGAAGATCACCACCACTACGCCGATCAACACACCGACCTCGACGCCCGAGGAGGCCAAGAGCACTACGCCAGAGTCACCCATGTCTCGCAGTCTCGCGCTAGCGAGCCACGCCTACGGTGGCAACCCATCTGCGAAACCACCCCCGGTGAGCGTTCGGGTCGCTGAGAGTGCTTGCAAATGCTGCGATACCCACTAACACCCCAGTGATCCAAGATCGAGCGAAGAGTCACTTCGCCCGCGGACCTACTCGCTCACCCATCGGACCATACGCTTGGCTCGGGGCTGACGATGGGTAGTGGGCCAGAGCTCAGGGAGATCGCATGCGAGTCGTAATGACCGGATCCAGTGGTTTAATCGGCGGAGCGCTGCTCGGAAGGCTTCGCCGAGAAGGCCACCACGTCGTCGCCTTGGTGCGCCGGTCCCCTGATGCCGGCGAGGCACAGTGGGATCCGGCGCTCGGCACGATCGACGTCGGGGCTCTCGAAGGTGCTGACGCCATCATCAACCTGGCAGGTGTCGGGATCGGAGATCGCCGATGGTCCGCTGCGCGAAAACAGGCGATTCTCACCAGCCGCGTCAGCTCGACCACGTTGCTCTGCGAGACCATTGCCAGGCTGACCACGCCACCGCCGGTGCTCGTGAACGCCTCGGCAATCGGCTTCTACGGGGACCGGGGCGACGAGATACTCACAGAGGACAGCGCTGCGGGAACGGGCTTCGTGGCCGATGTCTGTCGGGCGTGGGAGGCGGCTACCTCCCGGGCGCAAGAGGCGGGTGCTCGCGTGGTCCACCTGCGCACGGCGGTTGTGCTGGCGCGTCACGGAGGGGCGCTCGCCCGCCAGCTCCCGCTGTTCAGACTGGGACTGGGGGGGCGGCTGGGACGAGGCGACCAGTGGCTCAGCTGGATCTCCCTGCGCGACGAGGTGAGAGCGATACTCCACATCCTCGGCGAGGGGTCGATCGCAGGAGCTGTGAATTGCTCTTCGCCCGCGCCTGCCACTAACGCGCAGTTCACCCGTGCCCTGGGCCGAGCCATGCATCGCCCGGCCGCGCTGGTCGTGCCGAGCCCAGCCCTGCGACTCGCTCTCGGATGCCAGCTCGCCGACGAACTGCTGCTCACCAGCCAACGCGTCATGCCGACACGACTCGAGACGAGCGGGTTCTCCTTCGAGGACCCGTCGCTCGACGAGGCGCTTGACGGTGTCCTGGCCTGCTGAGCCAGCCATCTTCTTCGTCGAAGCCGTTACACCCCTGTGCGACCCTGCTGGCATGCAACGACAACTGCAACTGCCGCTCGGAGAGCTGAGCACAGCCTCCCGAGATGCCGGCTGGCAACGCGACGCACGAAGCACCTCCAGGTCAGGTCGCGTCCTGCGGAACAGCGCCTACCGCTCAGCGGGGGACCACTGCGGCGAGCTCGCCTCTCGCTCGCGCCACACAGAGCCCGAGAACTGGAGGATCGACCAGCACACCCGTGCCACCGGGCGCCAGGGGCTCGCTTGCGCCCGCGCGGCCCTGGCCGGGCTCGGTTCCGGGAAAGCCGGCTTGGGCCCTGCGGCCCGGGCTGCCTGAGCGTCGAGTTGGCTCTCTCGGGGGCCTGATCCGCTCACACCAGTACTTCGTCAAGCGCTCGAGCGCTACCGTTCTTCCATGCCGTCTCTCGCGGCCCGCCTCGGCTACGCGGACGACGCCAAGCTGCTCATCTTGAACTGCGACGACCTCGGACTGTGCGACTCGTCCAACACCGGGGTGTACGAGGCTTTGCGTCAGGGCCTGGCCACGAGTGCCAGCCTCATGGTGCCCTGTCCCTGGGCGCGCGGCGCCGTCGCCAGATACCGGGGCGACGACGTTGGTGTGCACCTGACCGTGAACGCGGAGTTCGATCTCTACCGATGGGGGCCGATCACCCACGCTCCGTCACTGCTGGACGGGGACGGCGGCTTCCCTCGCACATTGGCCGACGTCTGGGACCACGCCGATCTTGACGAAGTCCGACGGGAGTGCCGAGCTCAAATCGAGCGAGCGATCCTCTGGGGCTTCGACGTAAGCCATCTCGACGCTCACATGGGAACTATGCAGATCAAGGCCGAGTTCTTCGACATATACCTCGGGTTGGCGGTGGAATTCGGCCTGCCGCTGCGGCTTTCGGGCTCCAGCACAGAGGCTCTCATTGGATTCCCTTTCCGCACGCTGGCTGCGCAGGAAGGAGTGGTCTTCCCCGACGACCTCGTGTACGTAAGCCGTGTCGGCAGCCGCCGGGAGCTGTTGGAAACCATCCCCAAGCTCTCGCCCGGCGTCACCGAGGCGTACCTTCACCCTGCCGTCGACAGTCCAGAGCTGCAGAACCTGGCGCCCGACGCCGTCGCTCGCGTCGATGACCATCGCCTGCTGGTGTCGGACCCGGACTTGCGCGAAGCATTGGAGGACGCCGGGGTGACGCTCATCGGCTACCGCCCGCTTCGTGAACTCATGCGTGCAGGAGGCTAACGATCCTTCCTCGTTCGCGCGAGAACGTGACGACGCCTAGGGGTGCGCGACCTCGGGGGCATCAGGTGATCAGTACTCGGTGATCTCCGCGATTTCCGCTTGCATTTGCTTGTACTCAGGTGAGTTCGTGATCGGAAGCAGTGACATCACCTTTGCCATGTTGCCGGTGACCTTCACTTTGCCCTGCATGAAGGCAGCGTTAGCGTCGAGGTCTCCCTTTTGGATTTTGACGGCGTCCGAGTAAGCCGTCGTCATCGTCACCTCGGAGTCGTCGAGGTGACCGAGCTTGCTCTCGATCAGTCTGCCATTCTCGAGAATCCAGTAGTACTCGATGTCGCCTTCGGGAGCGCCCGTCACGACGTACTGCATCCTCGCAGAAGTGCCGGGCCGCTCCGGCTGGCTTTCAGCCATCTTCCTCGTCTCGTCGAGCCACTCCTGGGTGAGCCACTTCGACATCGGTTGTCCCTCCCTGGTCGTTGCTGCCGGGCCCGGCGGGTGCCGAACCACCTGAAAGGCCGCCCACAATTGCGGCGCTCATGCTACTGAGACGCGAGGTCACGCACCCCGGCGAAGAGATCATCCTCAAACGGGCCGCCTTCTGCAGAGGCGCCAGCCCCTGGACTCCCTGTCCCTAGATCGCGTGCCCCCGCTCCGCGCCTTCGCTCCCCCGCTCCGCGCCTTCGCTCCCCCGCTCCGCCAGCACTTCGGGCATCATCGACGAGATTGCGGGCGAGGACGTATTCATCGAAGGGATGGACTGTAAGCGCCACCTCGGGTGGAAGGCCGAACCAGAACGGCGATGCGGGGTCGACTTGGGTGGCATGTGCCAACAATGCTTGGCGCTGGACGTCGGCGTGGTCCAACAGGTCCACCACGGTCGTGAAGTTCCGCTTCTGGGAGGCGGCACGCTCGAGCCAGCGGTCGTCGAACGGAGAGGAAAGGCCTAGTTCGACGAACTTCTCATGCATCGCGATGACACGCTCGCCGGACCAACCGACGTAGTAGAGCTTGAGCGGCTGCCACGGCTCACCGGCTTCGGGAAAAGCTTGGGCATCGCCCGCGGCATCGAAGGCGACGACGGAGACCTCGTGGACACGCAAGTGGTCCGGATGCGGGTAACCGCTCTGGTCCTCGTCGTAGGTAACGACGACCTGAGGACGTTCCCGGCGGATGACCGCCACCAGGCGCCCTGCCGCCTCGAGCAACGGGGCGCGAGCGAAGCAATCGGCTCGCTCGTTGGCGGGGGTTCCCGGCATGCCCGAGTCCCTGTAGCCGAGCATCACGATCTCGTCGTAACCGATCACAGCGCAGGCCGCCTCGAGCTCCCGACGGCGAACCTCCGGCAGCTCTGCACGCACCTCGGGCAAGTTCATTGCGGGGTTCAAGATGTCGCCTTCCTCGCCGCCGGTGCAGCACACGAGCACCGTGCGCACACCCTGAGCGTGATATAGCGCCACCGTTCCCGCCCCCTTTGACGCCTCATCGTCGGGATGGGCGTGGACCGTGAGCAGACACAATCGCTGCGACATCGCGCCCACGGTACCGCCCTGCTGACCAAGGCCAGCCTCCCCCAGGAAGCCGTCACCTGTCTCGGGCGGACACGATCACGCCCCGGCTCGCAAGATCGATCGAGAATCGCCAGGTAGCAACAAGCACCCCGATCGGCCAGGTGCGGCGTCATGGTGGGTGCTGCGACCAGGTCGTGGCGCTCCCATAGACTCGTATCGGCGCCGGAGCCTCACATCACCGGCGCGCATTGGAGGATGACCGCGCGATGGGCTTGTTCCAGCGCTTCTTGAATATCTTTCGTGCCAAGGCCAACCGGGTTCTCGACCGCGCCGAGGACCCTCGCGACACCCTCGACCTTTCCTACGAGAAACAGCTCGAGAACCTGCAGAAGGTGCGCCGCAGCGTGGCGGAGATCGCGACGGCCCGTAAGCGCATCGAGATCCAGGCCGCCCAGCTCCAACAGCAAGGATCCAAGCTCCAGGACCAGGCTCGCCAGGCCCTGGGACAGAACCGAGAGGAGCTGGCTCGCGAAGCCCTCACCCGGCGTGCCGCCATCGGCCAAGAGCTCACCGATCTCCAAGGACAGCATGAGCAGATCGCCACACAGGAGCAGAAGCTGATCACCACCGCGCAGCAGCTCCAGGCTCAGGTGGAGGCCTTCCGCACCAAGAAGGAGACATTGAAGGCGAGCTACACGGCCGCCGAGGCCCAGACCAAGATCGGCGAGGCGACCGCCGGCATCTCCTCTTCGATGAGCGATGCCGGCATGACCATGCAGCGTGCCCAAGACAAGATCGCAGAGATGCAGGCACGCGCCGGAGCAGTCGACGAGCTGCTCGCGTCCGGAGCGCTCACAGACCTGACGTCGAACACCGACGACATCCAGGCACAGCTGGACAAAGTTGCCGCCACTTCACAGGTGGACAGTGAGTTGGCAATTCTCAAAGGCGAGCTCGCGGCAACGGGTGCAGCGCCGGCCAGCCTGCCGGCCGCGCCGGACAACGCTGACTCGGCCACACCCCCGAACGCGGAACCTGAGGCTCCCGGCACGCATAGCGACGACATGAGCAAGGACCACGAGGTGAGCACATAATGGCGATTTCTCGTCGCATTCCTGCCGACCGCGGCCTGACCGCCCGCATGTTCCTCACGGGGTTCTTCATCGTCATCCTCTACGCGGCAGTGGTGGGATTGCTGTTCGCCCTGCGCCTTCAGATCGGCTTCATCGTCTTCATCGCGCTGGCGCTTGCGTTCTCCCAGTACTGGTTCTCGGACAAGATCGCCCTGTGGGGGATGCACGGTCATGTCGTCACCCCCGAGGACGAACCAGAGCTGCACGGAGTGGTCGACCGCCTCTGTGCTCTCGCCGACATGAAGAAACCCCGGGTGGCGATCGCCGAGGTGGACATGCCGAACGCCTTTGCCACGGGCCGCAACCCGTCCAACGCCGTGGTGTGCGCGACACGGGGGATTCTTCGCAGGCTCGAAGAGCCCGAGCTCGAGGCGGTGCTCGCTCATGAGCTCTCCCACGTGGCCCATCGCGACGTGGCCGTTATGACCATCGCCAGCTTCTTGGGCATGATCGCCGGGCTGTTGACCAGGGTCATGCTCTACGCCGGTCTCTTCGGGGGGTTCGGTGGTGGCGGAGGGGGCCGGAACAACCAGAGCGGGGGTCAGATCGCGTTGATGGAGATGGCCGTGCTGGTGGTCTCAGCCCTTGTCTACGCAATCAGCTTCCTCCTCACCATGGCGCTCTCGCGCTACCGGGAGCTGGCGGCGGACCGCTCGGGCGCGATTCTGATCGGCCGGCCCTCGCTTCTCGCCTCGGCTCTGGTCAAGGTGACCGGCGAGATGAGCCGGATCCCCACCCGCGATCTACGCTCGGCCGAGCACTTCAACGCCTTCTACTTCACACCTGCCATAGCCAACGGCACGAGCCTGTCCTCGCTGTTCTCCACCCACCCCTCGCTCGAGAAGCGCCTCGCCCAACTGGCCAAGCTCGAAGCGGAGATGAACAAGGCTTGACCCGGCGACACCGTAAGCCCCCGAACCCGGCCGACCGGACGGGCTACTGATGGGCCTGCTCGACTCGTTGCTCGGCCGGACCAAGCCGGCACGGGCCAACCTGGACAACCTCTTCGCCCTCCCCGGTGCTGCCGTCACCCTTCAGGTCTCGGCAGGCCTCGTATCGACGCGCAAGGCCGGAGTCTGCTTCAAGCCGCCGGCGGGGCAACCCTTCGCCGAGATGCAAGCCCAGATCGAGGAGCTGCTCAAGACACCCGACCCTCCGCAGACGGGCGCTGTCGCCGGCCAAGCTGACGCAGCGGGTTCAAAGAAGACGAACCTCACCGTTCGCCACGTCGGTGACAGATTCGGGTACCGCTGGATCCTCGTAGAGGGCGGCGAGATCGACGACCTGGTGACCAGGGTGCACATGGTGCACTCCTCGCTGGAGGACGGCGGATGGAGCAGCCAGCTTCTGTGCTCGGTGTTCGGGTTCGCTCCCGGCGGTGACTCGGATGGCGGCGCGGGCGCAACAGGCGGGACCTCGCCCGCCGAGCCGGACGCGTCGAGCGGGGCGACCGACGTCGTGAGCAGGCCTGTCTACCTCGTCTACCTGGCCAAGCGCGGCAAGTTCTACCCGTTCGCGCCAAACGGCAAGGAGCAACGTGACACCGAGCTCGAGCTGCGCCTGCGCAGCATCCTCGGCAGCGATCTGCCCGTGGAGACCGACCTCTCGAATTGGTTCCCGATCTGGGACCTGCCGATCGCCTGACGAGCCTTCGCGTAGCCGCGGAGGCGGTAACAGCCACGAGGCCGCACCGCGCGCGCTTCTAAGGATGGGTCATGTCCTCGGGGCGAACAGCCCGGTCGAATTCGTCGCCGGACAGGTACCCCAAGGCCACGACGGCCTCCCTCAACGTGCTGCGTTCGGCGTGGGCCTTCTTGGCCACCTCGGCTGCCTTGTCGTAGCCGATCAAAGGATTGAGCGCGGTCACGAGCATGAGGGAGTCGACGAGGTGCTGGTGGATGCGCTCACGGTCGGGCTCGAGACCCTCGACACAGAACTTCCGGAACGTTCCACAGGCGTCTGCGAGAAGGCGCGTCGAGTGAAGCACGTTGTGGATCATGACGGGTTTGCACACGTTCAGCTCGAGGTTCCCCCGGCTGCCAGCCACGGCCACGGCGGCGTCGTTTCCCATGACCTGGATACACACCATGATCATCGCCTCGCACTGTGTGGGGTTCACCTTGCCGGGCATGATCGAAGAGCCGGGCTCGTTCGACGGCAGGACGAGCTCGCCCAGGCCGCTCCGTGGACCCGATCCGAGCCAGCGAATGTCGTCAGCGATCTTCATGAGCGACACCGCCAGGGTTCGCAGTGCTCCACTAGCGTGCACGAGCGCGTCGTGAGCGCCGAGCGCGGCGAACTTGTTCGGCGCCGACACGAAAGGCAGACCGGTCAGCTCCGCTATGTGGGCCGCGGCACGAGCCCCGAAGTCAGGATGGGTGTTGAGTCCCGTCCCCACTGCGGTTCCTCCGAGCGCCAGCTCGTAGAGGCCCGGCAGGCTGGCCTCGACACGCTCGATGTCGGCTTCGAGCTGCGCGACGTAGCCCGAGAGCTCCTGGCCGAGCGTAAGGGGGACAGCATCCATCAGGTGCGTACGACCGATCTTCACCACGTCCGAGAACGCCGCTTCTTTTTGCTGGAGCGCCTTGTGCAGGGCGCGCACCGCCGGAAGAAGCAGGCTCGTGAACTGCTCGGCCGCTGCGATGTGCATCGCGGTGGGGAAGGTGTCGTTCGACGACTGGGACATGTTCACGTGGTCGTTGGGATGAACGGGCGACTTCGATCCCAGCTCGCCGCCCGCCAGCTCGATGGCGCGGTTGGCGATGACCTCGTTGGCGTTCATGTTCGTCTGCGTTCCGCTCCCGGTCTGCCAGATGTGCAACGGGAAGTGCTCGTCGAGGGTGCCTTCGGTGACCTCCCGAGCTGCCTCTACGATCAGATCGGCGAGCCGCTGGTCGAGCTTCCCGAGCTCGGCGTTGGTCAGCGCGGACGCTTCTTTGAGGATGCCGATAGCTCGCAACAGCGGCCTGGGCATCGTGTCGTCGCCTATCGGGAAGTGGACGAGCGACCGCGCTGTCTGGGCGCCCCAGTAGCGGTCGCCGGGAACCTCGATCGGTCCCATGGAATCGGTCTCGACACGTGCCGCGCTCACGACATCACTCCTTGCTCCACTAGTTCCACCGGCCCCCTCGCGGTCCAAGGTAGTAGGGACGAGGAGGACCTCGCCTCTCGTGCTCAGGTCGGTGAAGGTGCCAACCCGTTGACGACAGCAGCCCGTTGACGACGGCGGCCCACCCGGCCACGATTCTTTGCCGTCCGCGCACGACCCGACGGACGTCGGGAAGCTTCTAGGCTCACACAGCGTTCAACGACACCGGAGGTAACCGCAGATGAGCGACCAATTCACGAATGACGCACTGGCCCTGATCGATGAGCCGGTAGTGGGGAACCTCGCAACGCTCGGCACCGACGGGTACCCGCACCTGACCCCTGTGTGGGTCGACCACGACCGTGGCGACTTGTTGTTCAACACTGCCGATGGCCGCGTGAAGGCCCGCGACATCAACAGCGACCCGCACGTAGCAGTGTCGATCGTCGACCCGAAGGATCCTTATCGCGTGGTGGCTTTCCGAGGAACGGTCACCGAGGTCGCCACCGAGGGTGCCGACGATCACATCGACCGATTGACGAAGAAGTACCTGGGCAAGGACACCTACCCGTTCCGCCAGCCCGGCGAGGTGCGCCTGAAGATCCGAGTTCGCCCGGATCGGATCGTCGCCCAGCCAGGTGAGACCGCCTGAGCGTTAGCAGTCCGCCCCGGCCGAGCACCGTCCATCCATCGCGGTGGACCGGATCGTCAGGTCGAACGATCCACAGTTCCGAACGCGCCCGTAAGGGTGGCGCCTGCGAGCGCGACAGCATCGAGGTCGTACGCGTCGGGCATGTTGAACACCAGCCCGTCGAGTCCCGCATCGAAGAAGGAGGCGACCTGCTCGACCACGCTGTCGGGGTCCCCTGCGGTGACCATGGAGCGCAACGCCGCCTTGTCCTGATCTCGTCGGGAGGCTAACTCCTCGACTCGGCGGTCGACCTGCTTCTGCGTGTCTGCGATCACGAGAGTGCCCAGTCGAGTCTTGGTCACCGTGGACGGGTCACGCCCCACTACCTCGCAATGTCTGTCGAGCACCGCCAGCTTGTGCCGGACAGTATCCACATCGCCAAAGATATTGCATGCGTCCGCACGTTCGGCCACCAGTTTGAGCGTCCGCCGCTCGCCGCTTCCGCCGACGAGGATCGGCGGCCCGCCAGGCTGCAGCGGGCGCGGGTTGTTCACGGCATTGTGGATGCTGTAATAGCGGCCTTCGAAGCTGGGCGCCTCCTGCGTGAACATTGCCCTGCAGATGCGAAGCGCTTCATCGAGGCGTCCAAAGCGCTCCGTCAACGGAGGGAAATCGAACCCCAGCCTCTCGTGCTCCTCGTCGAACCAGGCGGCTCCGATCCCGAGAACGGCACGCCCTCCCGAGAGGACGTCGATCGCCGTGACCTGCTTCGCGACGAGGGCAGGATTGCGATACGTGACGCCCGTCACCATCGTTCCCAGCCGTGCCGTTCGGGTACGTGCGGCAAGGCCACCGAGCAGCGTGTACGCCTCGAACATCGGCTCCTCGCGCCGACCGACATTGGGGATCTGGAAGAAGTGGTCCATCACCCACAAAGAATCGAATCCCGAGGTCTCAGCTGTGATCGCGATCGCCACGACCTGCTCGAAGAGCTCCGCGTTGACCTCGTCCGGGTACGAGAAGCTCGGGATCTGGAGTCCGAAGCGCGTCAGGTGAGCCATGACCCGAAACTAGTGCCTTGGCAGCCCTTCTCGACCTCGTCCCGCGACCTGCGGTAGCTCGGTACCGCCTCGATCTCGCGCCGAAGGCCGATCCTCTTCATGCCCCGACCATGACACCTGTCGTCGCGTGTCTCAGGAGGCAATCAAGGTCCCCTGCCCGTGCTGCCAGCCGCACGCTGTGAGACCACCTGTCTGCAGGGCTTCGACGGTTCGCAGTACCTCCTCGACGCTGCGCCCGGTGTCCAGGTCGTAGACCGACACGAAGCGGATCAGACCCTCGGGGTCGACGACGAACGTCGCGCGCAGCGCCACGCCTTCGTTCTTGTCCAAGATGCCCAGCTCGCTCGCCAGCTCCCGCTTCAGGTCGGACGCCATCGGGAAAGGCAGCGATCGAAGATCCGGGTGCCGTTCGCGCCACGCCAGATGGACGTACTCGTTGTCGACGCTGACACCGAGGACCGAGGTACCTAGCTCGGCGAAGCGCTCTTCCGCATTGCCGAAGCCGGCGATCTCCGTCGGGCAGACGAAGGTGAAGTCCTTCGGCCAGAAGAACACCACGAGCCAGTTCCCTTCGTAGTCCTTGTGCCGTACGCGCTCGATATGCGGGTCGTCCCTACCGACAACGGCGGCAAGGTCGAAATCGGGAAACCTGTCTCCGACAGTAAGCATCAGCTGCTGTCCCTCCTTGGTCTGTCGATTACCGTTGGTCTTGCGGTCGGCATGGCCTTGCGTCCACCGCCCACTCGACGTCGTTCACTTCGCTGCACTTCCGGCATACCGCGTGTTGATGCCACGCCGTGTCGAACGCTGATCGCTCTTTCGAACGGTGATCGCTCTGTTGAACGCTGCAGACGTAGATCGAACACGCTCTGGAGAACGTCTATTCCCGGACCTGAATTCCAGACCCACACCGAAGCTCGATCGGGCCCGGACCCAAGGCTGCCTGACGCTGCCAAGGTGACGGTACGAGCTGCTCGAGCCGTTCTGCGGGTCGCACTAGATGCCCGCAGTTCTTTCAGTTCTTTGCGAGCTCCTTGCGCCCGATTACCGGCGCGGCCGTGACCACCATCCGCCTTCACTTGCTGCCAGCGAGGACCCGGCCAGTTGCTCCAGCGCGAGCGCGACCTCACCCAGCGAGAGCCCGCAACGCCGAACCACGGTGTCGAGAGGAGCGGGATCGTGGTCGAGCGCTCGCAGGACCGTGGCCGCGATCGGATTCGGTGCCCGGTTGCGCCTGCCGGTGGGACGGCTCTTGCAGCTCGCGGGGGGCCTGCGCGGTCTCGAGATGCCGGATTGGCCAGCGATGGCTAGTTCGAGCACCGCGATCACGTCGTCGACGTCGCGAACCGGAGATGCACCGTCGACGAGAAGCCCGTTGGTACCAATGGACGCTGCGCTTCGTACCGACCCAGTTACCGCCGTCACCGCGACACTGCGCTCGGTCGCGGCCTTGACGGTGTGCAACGCACCCCCACGCGCATGACATTCCACCACCACTACTACATGCGAGAACGCCGCCATCACCCTGTTGCGAACCACGAACCACCAAGCGGGGGCGCCGCTCGATCCAGGAGGCAGCTCCGACACCACTGTGCCGCGCCGGGCTATGTCTCCGAGAAGTGTCGCTTGCCAACGAGGACGAGGCGCGTCAGGAGCGGTCCCCAGCACGCCGAGCACCGGGGCACCTCGAATGGCAAGAGCTCCGGTATGAGCGGCGGCGTCGATTCCCCTGGCAAGACCAGACACCACCACGACCCCTGCCTCGGCGAGGCCGCTGCCGAACTCCGAGGCGACGCCGAGTCCGTAGGGGGTGGCAGAGCGAGTCCCGACAACGCTCACACGGGGGAAGCTGTCGCAGATCATGGGATCGCCGACGGCGAAGAGCACTGCGGGTGCCTCGTGGTCCTGTGCCAATCCGGCCGGGTATCGGGCGCGGCCGAGCACGTTCACCGAAGTGCGGCTGCGTTCGCACGCTGCTGCGGCCTTATCGAGTAGGTCGCGTCGAACCTGGTCCCGGTATCTGGACTGCGGATCGGCGGGGTGACACCCACGCTCAAGCGCCTCCCAGGCTTCCGGAGGCGCAAAACCGTCGAGGAAACGCCGTAATCGCCGCGGGCCTGCTCCGAGACTCGCCAGGCCCGCCGCATACCGCTCGTCTTCAGTGAGCCACGCTGCGTCGCTCATGTTGATCCATGGATCGTCACGCCACGAAGTATGAGCACCTACCTTGCAAGGTCCCTTGCTGGGCTCCTGGCATCGGAGTGTGATCCAAACGCTGCCTGGGGTCGGATCTGCTCGGGACATCTGCTGCGTGACCAGTTAGTTCTTCCCCGGCAAAGACGTCGGCAGCCCAATTACGCGACGATCCTGATTCGTCGATCCGGTCAAACCGTCACCGCCGTCTCAGCCCGTTGTCCAGGTACCAGAGCCTCCCGGGTCACCTTGGCTACCATCTCAGCTTGTGGCCCAGTCGTCACAGTCACCAAGCCAACATGTAAGCGTTGCCCGCATTCTCCTTTGCGTCGCCGTGGTCCTCTTGCTCGTTTACATCACCACCAGTGACGGCGTTGAATACGTCCATGGCCTGGGCAAAGCGTGTCTCGTTGCTCACGAAGGTTGGCACTTTCATATGCAATGCGGAAACGTGAGCCCCCCCAACCCGTAACCACGGACCCTCCGCTCTGGTGACATTCCCGAACCCTCGCATGGGCGAGTCCGCTTTCTCTCCCGCACAGGAGCGAACGCGCGCGATGGCGATACCCGCGACACGCCGCCGATACGCTCTCGTGGTATAAAGCTCGATGTATGAACGACGGGGAGCTGAACTACGAGCCGTCCAGCAAGGTGCACCGGAACCTTCGGTGCCGAGGCGGGTTTCGTTGGATAGACGTCGGCGTGTCGGCATTCCTCATTCTCGCGGTCTCGGTCCCAACTATGGCCGTTGAAGAGGACTGGCATGGGAGCCCGATGATCGATCAGCCAACCCACCTCTGGGTCATCGCCGCTTGTCTAGTGGCAGCTGCCTTCCTCGTTGGCGGAACGGTTGCCGGGTATCGCCGACCAGCGGCCGCGACCATGCACGCCACGGCCGCGGCAGTCCTCGCTGTGGCCGTGCTGCTGGTCGGCGCCGTGTCTCACAGGATCTGGCTGGCCCACCGAGGCATGTCGATTGCCGTCGCGCTGCTTTGGTGCCTAGCGGTTGTGGCGGCCGTCCTGCTGAGCGGGGCGGGGGCGTTGTTCGGTCGTCGGATCACAACCGCTACGCGCTGAGGGTCCCTCCGGCTGCGGAACCCACGCGCTCACGATCGAGCGGGAATGAGCGAGTTATTGCCACAAGCGGGGCTGATGTCTCACGCGAGACGGGACAGCCGATCCCCACCGGAGCTGTCTTCGACTACAACTTCGGCAGAATGGCCGTGGCGAGTTGCTCCTCGTCGGACAGGGACGGCGCCGCGCCGGCGGGGCTGACCGCGATCCGGAGGTAGTAGTCACCCTTGAGCACGCTCAGCGAGGCATAGCCGTCGTAGTAGGCCTGGTCTCCGTAGCCGGTGATCGGCTGTGCATTGACCTTGGACTTGTAGTCGTTGTACCAAGTCAAAGCGTTGGATCCCTTGACGACCACGACCCGGACGCTGTCGGCCTGGGCCGCGTTCGGGGTCGTGGGGGTGGGCGCCGAAGGCCCGTAGAAGACACAGGCGAGGCCCCCTTCGACGGTGGCGTTGCCGAGGACCCCCGCGGTCACGGACGTCCCGATCGCGCTGGTCGCCTCCGCCTGGGTGACCACCGAGCAGGAGTCGAAGTTGGCGGTGGTCGAGGTAGTGGTCGTCGTCGCTGACGCGCTGGTGGTCGATGGCGCACTCGACGGCGTGGAGGACGACGAGCTGCACGCCGCCAGGAGGATGGCGGCGGGAACGCCGATCACGATCCCGACAACCCCCGGCTGCAACTTCAGATGCATTCTCATCAGACTCCTTGAGCAGATAGAAGGACGATGTGGGCGGGAGCGTACTCGATGGGGACCGTCCCCACACCCGTTCTCCCCCCACCGGAATGTCACGTCGTCGCGTAGTGGCGGCACTTATCGGGTGAGGTCCGTCTTTACTTGCACGGCATCGCTATAGGCGGTGTGCAGATCGTTGCGTGCGTTGGTAATGCTGGTACGAGCTGCTAGGAAGACTTGCCAGTTGCCAGGAGCCCCCTGGGGCGTCTGCGCCAGGACCTGTGCGGAGAGCCCGTTGGTGGCATTCTGGGCCGCGGACACCTGGCCCTGTAGGTCGCTATAAGCGGCCTCCGCAGCAGTCACGTTCTTGCCGTGTCCTTGCGCGTTCTGGATGGCCGAAGCAATTGTGGATTCGAGATTGACGAACAATCCCTCGATGTAGATCTCGCGGTCAGCGACGATCACGAGGTGAGTTTGTGGTGTCATGACCACGTACACGCGGTAGGCGAAAACCATGGAGTGCGCGGCCACTCGCAGCTGAGCACAGGTCGTGGCCTGCTGCACCTGTGGTTGCAGGCCTTCGATGCCCGGCAGCTCGACGTTGCTAATGTCGTCTTGCAGCGTCTGGCGGTCAGCCGGCGTCAGGTGATTCGAGGTGTCGTTCACAGCGCTCAGCAGTGTGTTGAGCTGCGTAACGCGGCCGGACAGAGCCATCTCAACCTGCTGCTGCGCTTTGGCGAATACCGTCGTGCTGCACAGGGGATTCGACGGTTGACTCGAACCGGACACGGACCCGGGAATGGTAGATCCCGGGGCAGCGAATACCACACTTGGCGACATCGCGATCAGTCCCGCCAGCATCCCCACTAGCACACCGACCATCATGCGACTCGAGATCGTGCGCTTCATCTCAGGAATCTCCTCGCGGGCTGTTCAAATCGGAGTTCGCCGTGGTGAGGCTGTTGTCCAGTTCCCCAAGCTGCGCGCCGACCTGACTGACTATTTGCGTGTTGAGCGTTGACGAAGATGCGCTCGCTGACATTGTGGACGTGGTCGACGTGGGTGCCGCCGTGACCGGTGGCTTCGTCTTTTGCACCGCGTGAGACGAGCCCGAGGTACCGCAGGCTGCGAGCATCAGCGAGATGCCGAAGCTCAACACCACGGCTGCGAGCTTCCGTATCGTCATCTGCACACCCTCCTCGTGCTTGGTGGCAATGTGAGACGCCCTCCTCGTTCTCGGCCCCCTTGCGGAGCTTCTTGAGGCCCTCCCCATCAGAGCCCGCTCGTATTTCGATCGACCTCGGGAACAACCCATCAAAACACGCTAGGAGATTGCGAGCCTGAGGCACGGTCAGCTCGGATCCTTGGGATCGTCTTGGGGGCTCTCTGGGTCCGTTCCTCTAGGTCCGCTCCATCAGCAGTGCCGAACGGCCTTCGCGCAGAGAAAGGGCTTCTGCGACTTGGCGCTCGCCCACGACTGGGCCGGCACGATCGAGGTCGGCGATCGTGCGTGCAACGCGCCTTACGCGATGCAACCCACGTGCCGAGAGGGTCCCGGAGCGAAGCCGTCGCTCCAGAAGAGCAGCCGCTTCTGCGGTCACCGGAATCGTCTCTTCCAACGAAGACGTCGACAGCTCGGAATTGCACCGCACTCCTCTCGCCACAGCCTCGAGACGCGCGAAGCGCACGCGCTCGGCCACCGCCATCGAAGACTCTCCGGGAGGGCCTCCGACCAGGTCCTCGACATCTGGACGTGACAGCGAGACGGCGAGATCGAACCTGTCCAGGAGCGGTCCCGACAGCCTGCGCGTGTAGCGAGCGCGGTCACGGTCACTGCACCTGCACGCTCCACGCAGCGACCCTTCGCCACATGGACAGGGGTTCATGGCGCCAACGAGAAGGAAGCGGGCCGGAAGGTCCGCGGCCGCACGCGCCCGAGCGACGCGGACCACCCCCTCCTCGAGAGGCTGCCTCAACATGTCGAGCACCACCGCGGGGAATTCCCCGAGCTCGTCCAAGAAGAGGACCCCACAATGCGCCAAGCTGGCTTCGCCTGGTCTCAGCCACGCCGTGCCACCGCCCACGAGAGCCACCTCTGTAGCGCTGTGGTGCGGCGCGCGAAACGGAGGGCGCTCGGGAAGGCCTCCACCGGGTACTCGAACCCCGGCAGCCGACCGCACGCGCATGACCTCGAGCGCCTCCTCTCTTCCCAAAGGAGGCAGTATCCCGGCAAGCCTCGTCGCGAGCATGGTCTTTCCAGATCCAGGCGGCCCGACGAGAAGGAGGTGGTGCCCGCCGGACGCCGCCACCTCCAGGGCTCGCCTACCCGCCAGCTGTCCTCGTACGTCGCGCAAGTCGGGCTCGGCGACACGCGTCATCGGTGAGCCTGTGACCACCTCGTCCCAACTGCCACCCTCGCCAAGCGCGCGCATCAGTTCCTTGACGCTGCTCGTGGCACGCACCTTCGTCCCCGCCACGAGCGCCGCTTCCGACGCGCACGAGCTTGGAACCACGACCCGCCGAGCCGAAAGCGAAGCGGCCAGCGGCACGATCCCGGGAACCGATCGCAGCGAGCCGTCCAGACCCAGCTCACCCACGAACGCGAAGTCCTCGACGCACTCGGGAGCGAGCTGACCGGAAGCGACAGCGATGCCTATGGCGATCGGCAAGTCCAGCCATACCCCGCCCTTCTTGACGCCCGACGGGGCGAGATTGACAGTCATCCGGCGGTTCGGCCATTTCAACCCACTCGTCACGAGCGCGGCACGCACACGATCACGCGATTCGCGCACCGCGGTGTCGGGAAGGCCCACGATGCTGAACCCAGGTAGCGCGCCGTCGGCGACGTGGACTTCCACGGAAACAGGACTCCCCTCGACTCCGTGGAGGATGGCAGACGAGATGCAGGCAAGCATGCAAGCCTCGGACAACGTGTCCCGGCAAACGACCGCGATCTGATTGAAGGTGGAGGGCCGTCTCGGGCGCCGGCCTCTCGAGGCGCTCGCGAGAAACGCTACAGACGGGGTGTGACACCCCATGAGCGCGGTGCCACGCAGAGGTCAGATCGCCGGCTCGAGCACGCTCGTCGGCCACTTCTGCGACTGGAGCGCTCTCCTCTGGCCGCCCCCGCGTCGACCTCCGCGACAGGGTGCTCTGGCCGTCGTCTCTCTTCGCTTGTCAGCGTCCGGTGAAACGTGGCTCGCGCTTCTCGGCGAACGAGCGCAGCGCTTCGGTAGTGTCATCAGTCGAGGAATTCACCACCTGGCAACGCGCCTCATCCTCTAGCGCCTGGGCCATTGTCACGTTCAAGCCGTTGTTCAGGAGCTTCTTCGTCATCGACAGTGCGATAGTCGGGCCCTGTGCCAGCCTGCGCGCCCAGTCGTCCACGAACGCATCGAGCTCCGAGTCCGGTACGACGCGGTTCACGAGACCAATCGACGCGGCCTGTTCCGCGGAAAGCATCTCCGCGAAGTAGACGAGCTCCTTCGCCTTGTGCAGCCCGATGAGGCGCGGCAACAGCCAAGAGCCGCCACCGTCGACCGATAGGGCGCGCCGCGCGAATATCCCAGAGAGCCGTGCCCCGGCGGCGGCCACCGTCAGATCGCAGCCGAGTGCCAGGCTGAGACCCGCCCCGGCCGCGATACCGCGGATCTTGGCGATCGTGGGCTTGGGCAAATCGTGAAGGGCGAGCATGACGTTGCCCATGAACCGCATGCGCGCGATTCCGGGGTCCTCGGGGTCGCCACTCAGCCCGTTCGGATCCACGATGTCGGCCCCCGAGCAGAACTCGCCTCCGGCGCCGGTCAACACGAGCACTCGGTCTTGCCGCTTACGGGCCACTTCGACGAAGACGTGGTGGAGCTCCTGCCACAACAGACCGTTGCCGGCGTTCTTCCGTTCGGGGCGGTTGAGGGTAACGCTCACCACACCGTCCTCGCGCTCGACCAGGATCGTCCGATTACTCACGGTGCCAACCCTAGGGTCATCAGACACCGCGCCCCAAGTCCCACCACGCCGGTGAGCCGAGGCCTGTTGGCCTGCGGCACGTCAGCACGCGGGATATCGAGGAGCGTTCAATGCTCATCCTGGGCGCGCGGCTCCGACCCTCACGGTAGGCGGGTACTCCGGCCTAGAACGCACCCTCGAGAACCTCCACCCTCATATCGCCGTCTCGCTCGGGGGTGACCGCGGCCACGTCGAAACGAACTTCCCGGGTCCCCCGCCACTTCGGGGTGACCGAGCGCCTCTCCGCGAGCCAGAGCGCGGCAAGGCGGCGGAGTCGGCGCTGTTTGGAAACCGTGACCGCATCGAACCCGGTGCCGAAGCGCGAGCTCGTGCGCGACTTCACCTCGCAGAAGACCACCAACTCACCGGCCGCGCTTTCGAGGACGAGGTCGATCTCCCCTTCTGAGCAGCGCCAGTTGGTTGCCAAGAGCTCGTAGCCGGCGTCGCGGTACCACGCAGCCACCGCTTGCTCTCCGCGTACGCCCAACGCCCGCCGACGATCCGTTGCCACCAGCTCAGCTCCGAGTCGACCGGACCGGCCGCACCCGCCCTCGACAGCTTCTGCTCGTCAGCAGATGTGACCAGCCTTTCTTCGACATGACCTTGGCCAGTCCGCTTTCTCACGGCATTGCAGTGTCATGTTCGGGGAGCCGTTCCACGTTCACGTCGCGAAACGTGATCACCCGTACGTGCGGCACGAAACGAGCAGGGCGATACATGTCCCACACCCAGGCGTCGTTCAACTCCAGCTCGATGCAGGTGGGCGAGGACGATTCGCGCACGGTCACATTGACGTCGTTGGCCAGGTAGAAGCGACGGTCGGTCTCCACGACGTAGCAGAAGAGCGAGAGCACGGTGCGGTACTCCTGCACGAGCGCAAGCTCGATCTCGGATTCGTATCGTTCGAGATCTTCTTCGCTCATCGGTGCCGTCTCAGTGGCATCTGCTATGTACCTCACGCCTTGTCGCCGTGCCCGCCCGATTCACGCCGCATCCTGGGCGTGGACACTTCCCCGACGCCTCACCCTCGCGGCGGAACCCTGCCCCACTGCGCGCCTCCTGCGGCGAGCCAGGCCCAGCCGCTTCGCCACTGGCACGGCGCTAGCTACGGGCGGCTCGCTTCTCTTTGATCTTCGCGGCCTTCCCCACGCGACCGCGCAGGTAGTAGAGCTTCGCACGGCGCACGTCCCCCCGGGTCACGACCTCGATCTTGGACAGCACCGGAGAGTGCACCGGGAAGGTCCGCTCCACCCCCACCCCGAAGCTGAGCTTGCGCACCGTGAAGGTCTCGCGAGCCCCCGAGCCCTGGCGACGGATGACGGCTCCCTGGAAGACCTGGTCACGCTGGCGGCTTCCCTCGACCACACGTACATGCACCTTCAAAGTGTCACCCGGGGCAAAATCGGGGACGTCGTCCCGCAGACTCTCCCTGTCGACGATGTCGGTGGGGTTCATGGCGCGCGTCCCTTCAGGGTCGATCCTCCAAGGCCGACGACACCCGTCGGGCCCGCCCCCGAAGGCCGGCCCGACCTAACGCCGGAGGTCGTCAGAATACTCCGTGTCCGCTCGAGCCAGGTACTTTGCTAAAGCTCGTCCAGCAGACGTCGCTCCTCGGCGCTCAGCCCGCCCCGAGCCTCGATGAGGTCCGGGCGCCGTTCGAGGGTACGGCGCAGCGCCATCGCAAACCGCCACCGGGCGATGCGATCGTGATCGCCGCTTCGCAGCACTTCGGGCACTTCCCAACCCCTGAAGTCCGCCGGCCGGGTGTACTGGGGATACTCGAGGAGCCCCGAGCCGAAGCTCTCCTCCAGCCCCGAGGCCTCGTTCCCCATGACCCCGGGAACAAGCCGGGCAACCGCCTCCACCACCACGCAGGCGGCTACCTCGCCGCCCGCGAGCACATAGTCGCCGACCGACAATTCGCCGTCGACCAGGTGGTCGGCCACCCGCTGATCGACCCCCTCGTACCTGCCGCACAACAACGAGAATCCCCCCGACTCCGACGACCCCAAGCCGGCAAGCTCCTCGACAAACGCCTGATCGAGGCGCCGCCCTCCCGGAGCCAGGAGGAACAATGGCCGGGGCGGGGAGATCGCCTCCACCGCAGCAAAGACCGGTCCCGGCGCAATCACCATCCCCGCTCCCCCACCGAAGGGGGCGTCATCGACCGAGCGCCTGGGATCCCCTGCGCCCGAGCGCAGGTCGCACACCCCCACCTCCAGCAGTCCTTCCTGACGCGCCCGCCCAAGCAAGGACCCGGAGAAGAAATGTTCGAGAAGATCGGGGAAGATCGTGAAGACGAAGATGCGCACCTACAGCACCTGCCCGTCAGTCCAGCAACCCGCGCGGCACATCCACTACCACGCACTTCGGACCGTGCTCGACTATGAAACGCACCGGCACGAGGCCCCCTCCCTCCAGCTCCAACAAGTCGCTCGCAGGGTTGGCCAAAACCGAGCTGACCGTCCCTAGCTCGTCGCCTGCGACCGAACGCACGACTGAACCTATGAGCTCGTGCACCCACAAGGCCTCGGGGTCCGAGAGCGGGCGGGCAAGGAGCGCCACCCCCCGCAGGCGCTCCGCCGCCTCTAGATCACCCACTCCGTCGAAGCAGACGAGCCAGCGTCCCGATAGTCGCCGCGCGTTCCTGACACGAAGCTCACGATCGAAGGTGTAGAGCAAGGAGCCCGGCTCCAACCGTTCAGGCCGGTTGGTGACCAGCTCGACTACAACCTCACCCGAAAGCCCATGCGGGCGCGCCACGCTCCCAATTTCGAGGAGCTCCTCGGCCCCAGGCAGCGCGTCCTCAGGGACCTCTACGCCACCGGTGGGCGCCTGCGCCCGTCGGCGCATTCAGTCCTCGACGAAATCGACGTTCGTGTCCACACCGTCGCGCGAGCCGGCTACTCGCACCACCGTGCGAATCGCCTGCGCAACGCGTCCCCGGCGTCCGATCATCCGCCCCATGTCCCCCGGTGCGACATGAATGCGGAACTTGATCGCTCTCCCCGACTCATTGGCCTCGACCACTACCGAGTCAGGCTCTGTTGCGATGGCGCGCGTCACGTAGTCGAGGACGCTTCGCGCAGTCCCACCCTCGATCCTGTTCCCGGCCATGTCGTCGACGACCTCGAGATCCCCCGCAGCGTCATTGCCCGAGACAGCATTCTCTTCTTCGAGCCCGTTCTCTTCGAGCCCACCTTCTTCGAGCCCACCTTCTTCGAGCCCGTTCTCTTCCAGGCTCATCCGGACTCCTCGGGGGCTCCCACCGGCTTGTACTCGTCCCACGCCCCTGACGCGCGCAGGAGCTTCTCGACCCGCTCGGTGGGCTTCGCGCCCTGACGCAGCCACTTGAGCACCTTGGCGTTGTCGAGCTCGACGACGGCTGTGGGGTCTGCAGCGGAGCGTCCGCGGGGCGCGTAGGTGCCTACGATCTCAATGAACCGTCCGTCGCGCGGAGAGCGGCTGTCGGCCGCCACCACACGAAACGTCGGTTGCTTCTTCTTGCCCATCCGCATGAGCCGCAGCTTCACGGACATAGCCAGTCTCCTGCCTTGTGCCTTGTGCCTTGTGTCTTCCCGGTGCCCTCCGCGGCTAGGCCTTCTTGGCGCTTTCGGCACCCTCGGACGACCGGCGAAGTCTACCGGCGTCCGGACCCGCCTGATTTGGGGGTGACCCGGCCGCCCTTCTTCTTCTTGTTCTTGCTCTTGCCCTGCTTGGTGACCTGGCTCCTGGCAGCACGCCCCGCCATGTCGTCCAGGGCGGTCCCCGGGAAGCGAGCATGCCCCGGCACGCCGGAGGTGAGAGCGTCCGACCCCGGCGCCGGCTGATCCTGCGTTCGCAGCTCCGAGGCGCCGAACAGACCGTTTCCCGCCAACTGCTTGCTCAAGGCGTCGGGCACCGCTCCTGCTCGGTCGCCCCCGAACATGCCCTTCAGCATGCCCGGGGATCGCATCAGCTTCTGGGCTTCGGAGAACTGCCGCAGGAGCTGGTTGACCTCCTGGGTGCTGGTACCACTTCCTCGGGCGATGCGCACTCGCCGCGAGCCGTCGACGATGCCAGGCTCGGCGCGCTCCGCCGGTGTCATCGAACGGATGACCGCCTCCACTTGGGAGATCTGGCTGTCGTCAACGGCGGCACTCGCCTGCCTCAACTCCTTTCCCAATCCAGGCATGAGAGAGAGGATGCCCCCAAGAGGCCCCAGCTTCTTGACCTGCTGGAGCTGGGAGAGAAAGTCCTCGAGGGTGAAGCGCCCCTCTAGGAGCCGCGCCGCGCTCTGTTCGGCTAGGTCACGGTCGAGCTCGCGTTCGGCCTGTTCGATCAAGCTGAGCACGTCCCCCATCCCGAGGATGCGGTTGGCCATGCGGTCCGGGTGGAACTGGTCGAAGTCCGCCAGACGCTCGCCCGTGGAGGCGAATGCGATCGGCCTGCCGACGACCTGTTTCACGCTCAGCGCAGCGCCGCCGCGGGCGTCGCTGTCGAGCTTCGTGAGGATCACTCCGTCGAGCTCCAGCGCGGCGTGGAACGCGCCCGCCGTCGCGACGGCGTCCTGTCCAGTCATTGCGTCGATCACTAGGAAGGTCAGATGCGGCTCCACCACCGATGAGGTCCGCCGCACCTCGTCCATGAGCGCTTCGTCGATTGCGAGGCGCCCGGCGGTGTCCAGAACCAGTACGTCCCGCCCGGTGCGACGGGCTTCCTCCAAGCCTGCTGCCGCGACAGCGACCGGGTCGGTCGGCTCGCTGAACACCGGCACCCCTGCCTGCGCGCCCAGGATGCGCAGCTGTTCCACGGCGGCAGGACGCTGGAGGTCAGCGCCCACGAGCATCGGGTTACGTCCCTGGCGCCGGTACCACCGTGCAAGCTTGGCTGCCGTGGTCGTCTTGCCCGATCCCTGAAGACCAGCGAGGAGGACGACGGTAGGGGGAGCAGAAGCGTACGTGATACGTAAGGTCTCACCCCCCAGCACCGACACCAGCTCTTCGTGAACGGCCTTCACTACCTGCTGGCCAGGGCTCAGGCTCCTCGAAAGGTCCTGACCGAGGACCCGGACGCGCACCGAGTCGACGAACGCCCTCGCCACACCCACGTCCACGTCGGCTTCGAGAAGGGCCGTGCGGATCTCGCGAAGCGCCTCGTCGACGTCGGCCTCGCTCAGACGTCCGCGGCTCCGCAGGCGCCCGAGAACTCCCTCTAGCCGATCGGAGAGCGCGTCGAACACGGCCCTTGAGGCTACCTGAGGCGTTCGCCTCGATGATCAAACCGGGCGTCGACGATCAGTCGAACAGGGCGTCGACGAACTCATCCGCGTCGAAGGGCACAAGGTCGTCGACACCCTCACCGATCCCGACAAGCTTGACCGGCAGTCCTAGCTCGCGCTGGATCGCCACCACGATCCCGCCTTTGGCGGTCCCGTCGAGCTTCGTCAACACCACACCTGTCACCCCCACGGCTCGTGTGAACTGTCTTGCCTGTGCCAGTCCGTTCTGACCCGTGGTGGCGTCGAGGACCAGGAGCACTTCGGTCACACGTCCCGGTGGCCGATCTGCAACCCGGCGAATCTTCTTGAGCTCCTCGACCAGGTTCACCTTCGTGTGAAGACGCCCTGCGGTGTCAGCGAGGACCAGGTCGCCTCCCCGTGCGGCCGCACGCCGCACCGCGTCGTAGACAACAGCGCTCGGATCTCCTCCTTCGGCGCCTCGCACGACCGGTACCCCGATGCGCTCCGCCCATGCTGCGAGCTGCTCTGCAGCCGCAGCACGGAAGGTGTCGCCCGCCGCCAGGACCACCGAGCGGCCCTCGGCCACTTGATGGCGTGCGACCTTGCCAATAGTCGTGGTCTTGCCGACCCCGTTCACGCCGACGAACAGCCACACGTCGGCCATGTGACCCGAGGTTTGCGTGCTCGCGTCGTCTTGCGCCGCGGTGGCGTCGCCCGCCGGCGCGCCGGCGCCATCGGGTCGCGCGTCGGTGCTACCAGCCACCAACGCGCCCACACCTCCCTCCCTTCGGTCGCCGACATCGTCGGCGCGCGCGTTCGTCGCGTTGTTCGACTGAAGGATCGCGCGCAAGTCGTCGCGTAGTGCCTGGAGTACCGCGTCAGGCCCTTGCAGTTCCCGACTACGCACCCGCGTACGCAGGTCCCCGAGCAGCGCAGTCGTGGTCGACACGCCAACGTCTGCGCGCAGGAGTGCTTCTTCGAGCTCTTCCCACGTCTGCTCGTCGACCGACGCCCTTGCCCGTAGCGCTCGCACGTAGCCCGAAAGAAGCCCGCGCGTCTTGCCCATTCGGTCGCGAAGCATCGGCGGCGCGGCGGTCGCGTCGCTGACCACCACCGCGACGTCCGTGGCCCCACCCCCGGCGTATTCGGGCTGCTGCGTCGTCAACTCTTGCGTTGTGGGTGCTGGCGCTGTGGCTGGCTGCGGGGGTGGTCCTGTGGGTTCGGGGCGTGTCAGCGTGCCGGGTGGAGCTACGCGCTGTTCCCCCACACCGCGGACGACACTCGTGCCGGCCCGCGACGTATGGCGTCGGAAGTGGACCGTGGAACCGGTGACGATCACCGCGATCGCCACGACAGCGAGCACTATCCAGAGGGCGATCATGGCCCGCAAAGCCTACGGCACGTCGCTCACACGCTGATGGGAGCGGCCTCGTTCTCGGGAACCTGGCGGCTCACCTTCTGGCTGACCACCTTCGACGAGCCCCCTGGCATCATCGTGACGCCGTAGAGGGCATCGGCAGCCTCCATGGTCCGTTTCTGGTGGCTCACGATTATCAACTGGGCTTCGCCACGGAACTCGTGCAACAAGTCCAGGAACCGGTGCAGGTTCACGTCGTCGAGGGAAGCCTCGACCTCGTCCAGCAGGTAGAACGGCGACGGGCGGCTTCGGAACACGGCAAACAGGAAGGCGAGGGCAACCAGCGAGCGCTCACCGCCTGACAGCAGCGAAAGCTTGCGCACGTTCTTGCCTGCCGGGCGCGCTTCGACGTCGACTCCGGTGTTCAACAGGTCCGACGGTTCGGTGAGGACAAGACGCCCCGTCGAACCCGGGAACAGCGTCGACATCAGGATCTGGAAGTGCTCGTTCACGTCAGCGAATGCTTCTGCGAACACTCGCACGATCTCCTCGTCGACAGCCCTGACCACTTGGTGAAGTTCGCGTCGGGCGCGCCGCACATCGTCGACCTGCTCTTCGAGGAACCGATACCGCTCCTCGAGGTTCCCCAGCTCCTCGAGGGCCAGGGGGTTGATAACTCCCAGCGCGGCCAGTTCGGCCTCGAGCGCCGTGGCGCGCGTACGGGCGTCGCACCCCTCGGGCAACACCGGGCACGGGGCCGAGGTCGCCTGCTCAGGCTCGCAACCCAGCTCCCTGCGCAACGCCTCGGTGGCGGCCTCGTGACGGACCCCGACCTCGGCCAGCTCGAGCTCCAGACGTTGCAGGCGCTCACGTACGTTCCTCAGACGGTCGTCGGCCTCCGATCGCTCGTGGCGGAGGGTGTCGAGCCTGGCCCCGCCTGTACGGACCTCGTCGAGATGGCGGACTCGACGTTCGCGTACTCGCTCGAGCAGGGTGGCTAGGCGCGCTGCGCACCCGCCGACCGTGGCCTCGAGCCGGTCGACGCTGACAGCATCCGCCTCGAGACGGCACCGACGCTCACTCGCCTGGGCACGTTCCGTGCTGTGCCCGGTCAGTCGGCGATCCGCCTCCGTGAGACGACCGCTCAGTACCGAACGGCGCTCCGCGAAGGCTGCCGCCTTCATCTCGAGGTCGCGCCGCATCGCAGCCACCTGCATCCTTCTCTCCTCCAGCCGGTGCCGAGAGGCCTCAGCCAGGGTCTGTGCAACGTTCAAAGCGCCACGCGCTCGCTCGGCGGCGAGTGCACAGTCGACCGCCTGGCTACGGGCTTTTTCAGCGGCAGCGGCCATGTCGGGGGCAGATCCCGCGATCGCCCACCCTGAACGGGAGAACCGGTCGCCCGCAGTGTCCACCACGATCATCTCGGGCAGCCCGAGCGCGACATCGAGGGCCTGCTCCCATCCGCCGGCTACGTAGAGCACGTTCTCGAGCAACCGGTTCAGGAGCCTCTCCACGGCCACAGACCTCGCGCGGACGTGCTCACGCAGCCTCACCGTTCTCGCTGGCAGCCCCACGGCCGGATCCTCGTCTGAAGGATCAGGCTCGGCGCGCCCCTCCGCGACAGACACAGTGAAGACGGTCCCAGCTGCATCGGCCGCTGCCAAACAACCAAGGGCCGCTCGAGCCGGCTCATCACCTTCCACCACCACTGCGGTAAGGGCCGCGCCCACAGCTGCCTCCAGGGCGAGCTCGAAGCCGCCGTCCACCTCCACCAGCCCTCCTAGAGCACCGAGCACGCCTGAACGACCCGAAAGCATCTCTGCCGCGGCCGCCCCACGCATCTCCTCTGCAGCCCGCTCGAGCGCTTCCGCGCGCTCCTCCAGACGGTGACGGCGAAGCTCCACCTCTCGCAACGCTTCCTCGGCCACCCGTACGGCGGCCAGGTCGCCGGATTCGGACTGAGATGCGGTCACCTCGGCAGTCAGGTCCTTCTCGGCGCGGTCGAGGTCGCCAGCCAGAGGAGCCAGAGCCTCCTCTTCTGCTTCCAAGGTCTTCAGCTCGCTCGCCAGCCGAGCGGCTTCGGCCTCTAGCGTCGATACCACGTCGGCCCCGGTGGCCGCCTCGAGCGCCATTGCCACCGAGCGGCGCCTCTCGGCGAGAACGCCGGCGAGCCCACGGCAGCGCTCCGAGAGCGCCTGGGCGCGAGTCAGGGCGACGACGAGATCCTCCTCGCGGCGTGACGCCAGCTCCGAGGCGACTCGATCGGCCGCCACGTCGATCTCCGCTATGGAGGAACGGAGCGCCGCCTCGTCCTCGCAGATCAGCTCACGCTCAGCAGCCGCGGAGCGCCGCCGGTCGTCCAGGGACGCCATCTCGCGGCCCACCAGGTACAGCCGCAGGGACCGGAGCTCCTGGGCGAGGGCGCTATGGGAGCGAGCGGCGGCAGCCTGCCTCTCGAGGGGACGTATCTGGCGCCGCACCTCGCGCAGCAGGTCCGCCAGGCGCTCCAGGTTCTCTTCGGCGACCGCCAGCCGGCGCTCGGCGCGCTCTCGGCGGCGCCGGTGCTTGAGCACTCCGGCCGCCTCCTCGATGACCGCCCGGCGGTCCTCTGGTCGCGCGTTCAAGATCGCGTCGAGCTGGCCTTGGCCGACGATCACGTGCTGCTGGCGGCCGACTCCGGAATCCGACAGCAGCTCTTGGATGTCCAAGAGCCGGCACGGCTGGCCGTTCAGGGCGTACTCGCTATCGCCCGACCGGAAGAGTGTGCGCGTGATCGTGACTTCGGCCAAGCCGCCAGGCAGGTTGCCGGCGCGATTGTCGATCGTCAACGAGACCTCCGTGCGACCAAGCGGCGGTCGATCGGCGGAGCCGGCGAAGATCACGTCCTCCATCTTCTGCGATCGCACCGTGCGTGGTCCCTGCGCGCCGAGCACCCAGGCGACAGCATCCACGACGTTGGACTTGCCGCTCCCGTTCGGACCCACGACAACCGTGACTCCGGGCTCCAGCCGCAACGTCGCGGGATCGGCGAAGGACTTGAAACCCTTCAAGGTGATCGACTTCAGGAACATCGTTCGTCACCCTATCCGTAGTGGGTTCGCGATCTGGGACATTCGCGCATTGAGACACTCGCTCAACGCCCGATTGGCCTCATCCACTGGTGGCTCAGATCTGGCAGCGCTCGCAAAGGAAAGCAGAGCGTCCGTTGAGCTTCACTCGGACGATGGCGTTGCGACAGCGACGGCAGGCCTTCCCCTCACGGTCGTAGACCTGGTGCTGGCCCTGGTAATCGCCGATCTCACCGAACAGATCGCGGTACTGCTCGTCGGCGAGGGAGGACCCGCGGTACTTCACCGCCTCCGCGAGCGTCTCCACCATCGCCCGATAGAGGCGGCGGATCTCCTGGGAGCTCAAGGAGTCCGAGCACCTGTCGTAGCGCAACCCCGCGGCGAACAGGATCTCGTCGGAGTAGATGTTGCCGATTCCCGCCACGAACTTCTGGTCCATCAACAACGTCTTCAACCCCACGCGTCGTTCTGCGAGAAGCTGGCCGAAACGCGTCCAGCTCATCATGTCCTCGAGCGGGTCGAACCCGAGGTTGGCCAGCTCCGGCACCTGCGCGTCGAGCTCTGCCGCCGAGGTGACGAACATCTCACCGAAGGTCCGCGGGTCCACAAAACGCAATTGGCCTCCCTGGGTGAAGGTGATGATCACGTGCGTGTGACGGTCGAGCGGCTCCTTCAGTCCCTTGGCCCTCAGTAACTGGCCGCTCATTCCCAGATGGACCACTAGCACGTCGTCGTCACCCAGCCCGAACAGCAGGTACTTCCCGGCGCGGCGGATCGAGGTGACCTTCTTGCCCTCCAGGTGCTTGCGGAACTCCGGCGCACTGCGCTGCCTGCGGATCGACCGCTTGCCTTTGACCTCCACCTGCTTTATCCGCCGACCGACGACCTCTTTCTCCAGGTCACGCCGAATCGTCTCGACCTCGGGTAGCTCAGGCATCGTCGCCGTCACCTCGGTCCGGGCTCGTCCCCAATACGTCCCAGGCTGCGCGAGCGGCGGCCTGCTCCGCGTCCTTCTTCGAGCGGCCGCGACCCTCGCCCACGACCTCCCCTGCGACAAAGACCCGTGCCGTGTAGCTGCGGGCGTGGTCCGGGCCCCTGCCGACGACCTCGTAGCGCGGGAGCTCACCGACCTGGCGGGCCACCACCTCTTGTAGACGCGTCTTGAAGTCCTCCGAGCCCGGGCCGGCGGCCGCCTGGGATATGCGGGAGTCGAGCAGCCGCATCACGAGTGCAGAAGCCGCCTCCAGCCCCCCGTCGAGGTAGACGGCGCCGATCACTGCTTCGGTTGTATTGGCCAGGATCGAAGACTTCTGCCTGCCTCCGGAGGCGTCCTCCCCTCTGCCGAGCAACACAGCGTCACCCAACCCGAGCTCGGCTCCCACCTCAGCGAGCACGGCCGTGTTGACAACGGCGGCACGCACCTTGGCCAGGGAGCCTTCGGACATGTCCGGGTAGCACCGGTAGCAGTGCTCGGCGACCACGAGCCCGAGGACGGCGTCACCCAAGAACTCGAGGCGCTCGTTCGAAGACTCCTCTCCCGCTTCGGTGCACCAGGAGCGGTGTGACAGAGCCCGTACCAACACGCCCGTGTCGGAGAACGTCCACCCCAGCCGACCCGATAGCTGGTCGAGCAGGCCGGGCACGAGCTGTACGGCTCGGTTAGCGGAGGCGACGCCGTCGGCCGTCTCAGCCCGTCCCGAGCTTTGCGACGACATAGTCGACCGCGTCACGCACCGTGCGCAGGTCCTCGAGGTCCTCGTCCTCTATACGGAACCCCACCGTGCGCTCCCCCAGCTCCTCCTCGAGCGCTTCCACGAGCTCTATGAGGGCGAGGGAGTCCGCGCCGAGGTCCTCGGCGAACGAGGAGGACTCGCTGATCGTCGCCGGTTCTATCTCCAAGATGTCGGCGAGCTCGTCGCGTACGAGCTCGAACACCTGCTGCCGGCCGAGCGGCGCGCTCTCCACATGGGTCTCTGCGGGCACCGGGTCTCCTGGTGTTCGTGAGTCCTTCGAATCAGGGCTAGAGGCGCCTGGATGGCTCGAGCCCGGCGTGCATCTTACCCACTCGCCAGGTTGTCGCGGTCGTTTTCCCTGATAGACGGGCTGTTTGGACGAAACGATCCCCCGCGGATCGAGTTTGTTGGGCCACGTTCAGTGGCCGAATCGACGACTCAGTGACGGCGTCAGAGGGCCCGGAGCTCAGGCGCTGCTCAATGCCTCGGTCACGCGGGCAACGAGTCCTCCGGTGGCGAGGTCGTGTGCGACACGGACAGCCGAGACGATCGCCCGGGCTGAGGACGACCCGTGACTGATGACGCAGACGCCATTCACACCGAGCAGCATCGCCCCGCCCACGTTGTCGGGGTCGAAGGTCTCGGCGAGCGGCGCCATGTGCGAGAGCAGGACGTCCCCGGCCCGCTTGGTGGCATCGTCAGCACCGATCACGCCGGCCAACGCGTCCATGAAGAACTTGAGCGCACCTTCGAGGGTCTTCAGCGCCACGTTGCCGGTAAAGCCGTCCGTGACCACGACGTCGGCGACCCCGTGCAGGAGGTCTCGTCCCTCGATGTTGCCAACGAAACGCACTCCCGGCGCAGACAACAGTGCGCTATAGGCCTCTTTGACGAGCGGCGAACCCTTCGAGCTCTCCTCGCCAATGGAAAGAAGCGCAACGGACGGATCCCCCACCGCATATCGCGCCGACGAGTACGCAGCACCCATCTGGGCGAACTGGACGAGCATCGCTGCATGACATTCGGCGTTCGCGCCCGCGTCCAGCAGCACGGTGGGGTGTGACACGAGGTTAGGGATCGGGGTGGCGATAGCTGGCCGGACGACTCCCTTCAGGCGGCCCATCCGCAGCAGCGCGCTCGCCATGGCCGCTCCGGTGTTGCCCGCGCTCACCATGGCCAATGCCCGTCGGTCACGCACCGCCTCTGCGGCCCGCACGAGCGACGAGTCCTTCTTCCGGCGCACGGCCCGAGCGGCGTCCTCGTCCATCGAGATGACCTCGGAAGCCGGGAGTACCTCCAGCCCTCCGGTGTCGCCCAACTCCTGCGGTGGTCCCACGAGCACCACACCGATCCCGAGCTCGGCCGCCTGGCGGGCTCCAGCGACGATCTCTCCCGGGGCGCGGTCACCGCCCATGGCGTCGACCGCGACCGGCAAGGTCATTCGATCAGTCGATCTCGATTGCCTGGCGGCCTTTGTACCAGCCACAGGTCGGGCACACCACGTGCGGCAGCTTGGCCTGGTGGCACTGCGGACAGACGCTGCGTGGCGGCGTAGGCAGGACCCAGTTCGACGCGCGCCGGCTGCGGCTCTTGGCCTTCGAGGTCTTCTTCTTCGGTACGGCCATCAGCGATCACCAGCCAACGCAGATAGAGAGGTCCGGGGGGCCCGACCACGATACCTGCTCGAGGAAGGAGCCGACCTACCGCGCGAATGCCCTAGCCGTCCGAGGTCACCTCGTCGGTGTCGGCATCGGTGTCGGTGTCGGCATCGGTGTCGGTGTCGCCATCGGTGCCGGTGTCGGCATCGGTGTCGGTGTCGGCCTCGGTGCCGACGTCGGCCTCGGTGTCGGTGTCGGCCTCGGTGCCGACGTCGGTGTCGGCGTCGGCAACACGCAGCATCCTGAGGACTGCCCACCGGGTATCTTCGACAGCCCGGTCGCAGCTGCAGTTCTCATGATTGTGGTCGGCGCCGCAGACCGGACAAAGACCTTTGCAGTCCTCCGAACAAAGTGGGGCTTGGGGAAGCTCGAGAACCACCGCGTCATAGACCATGGGCTCGAGATCGACGTCGTCGCCGACGAGCGGGTACGTATCGGAACCGTCGCCATCCTCGGTGTAGTGCTCGAGCACCTGGACACGCACAGTGCCCGACGCAGGGCCCAGGCAACGGCGGCACTCACCGGTCCAACACGTGCTCACAGATCCGACGACGGACACTGCCCCCGCCACGGACTCGAGCGTCACGTCCGCCTCGACCTCGGAGCCCTCGGGGACGGCGCTGCCGGAGCATGCGAGACCCTCGATCTTGCCCCGGCGTACCTCGTGCCAGCGCGTGCCCGGCACACGCCTCAGCTTTGCGACGTGAACCACGAACGGACGTCGCGACATCGGACCCCCAGGACTTACCGGCACACCATCGTGCGCCTCGCGTGGCTAAGCGCGAAACCCTATCCCTCGTCCTGATCGAAGAACCCTCCGACCCCCCCTGATTCCTCATCGCTCCCGGCACTTCCGCCAAGCTCGCCCTCAGGTCCCTGTGCCTTCGAGCGTTCGCCCGGTCCCGACGCCCAGCCCACTTCTTCTGGAAGCGGGGGCAACGTGGCGCGGAGCTTGTCGCGCCCGGCGAGAACGGTCTTCAGCGTGCGCTCCAGGACTATCTCGAACGACGCAAGTTTCTGGTCGCAGAAGTCGTCCGCTTCGTGGCGAAGGCGGCGTGATTCGTCGCGAGCCTCTTCCACTATCTGCTCTGCCACCTGTTTCGCCTTGCGCACGATCTCGGTCCGCTGGACCATCCGCTCGGCCTGAGCCCGAACCTCCTCCAACAGGTTGTCAGCCTCACGCCTGCGCGACTCGATGAACTCGTCGCGCTCACGAAGCAACCATCGAGCCTGTCGCATCTCGTCGGGCAGACGATCGAGGGCAGACTGCAGTAGTTCGAGCAACTCCTCGCGCGACACGAGAACGGAAGCCGACAGCGGCATGGTCCGCGCGTCTTGCACCACGCTCATGGCTTGCACAAGAAGGCCCTCGGCATCCGGAGGCTCTACGGTCTCCTCGTCCTCGACCGGGGGCCGGCGAGAGGGACCCTCCTCTAACGGGTCGTCGCGCTCATCGTCGTTCACAGGCCGAACTTCTCCTGAAGCCGTTTTGCCACGGCCTTGGGGACGAAGGCCGAGACGTCGCCGCCGTAGCTCGCCACCTCCCGGAGCAGGCGCGAGGACAGAAACGAAGCCGTTGAGCTGGTGGGGACGAACAGCGTCTCGACGCCAGACAGCTGCCGGTTCATCTGCGCCATCTGCAGCTCGTTCTCGAAGTCCGAGATGGCGCGCAGACCGCGGACGATGGCGCTGGCCTTGACCTCACGCGCCACCTCGACCACCAACTTCGAGACGGAGACGATCCGCACGTTCGCCAGGTGCGCTACGGCCTCGGTGATCATGTCCCCACGTTCTTCGCTGCTGAAGAGGGCTTCTGCCTTTTGGGGGTTGCGTAGGCACGCCACGACCACCTCATCGAAGAGCTGGCACGAGCGCTCGACCACCTCCAGGTGGCCGTTGTGGAACGGGTCGAACGACCCGGGGAACAGTACGGTGGTCACGGCGTGCCTCTCTCGTTCATCTCCGAGGTGATGTGGAGACCCGCGACGCGACCGCGCACGCCGTCGCCACATGAGCCACCGGACGGAGGCGTGTCCGCGGCACGGACCACCGTCACGAGCGTACCGCCGTGGCGCTTGTGCTTGACGACTTTCCAGTTCTCAGGCACCTCGAGCGGGTGGTTCGACTCGAGCACGGCCGTCTTTGCGTCGAGCCGCCGCAGCAGCTCTCCCCAGGCCACAAAGGCGTAAGGGGGGTCGCACACCGCCAGGTCGAAGCACTGGGGTGACCGAAGCGTGCCGGTGACCGGACGAGAGAGCCATGTCAGGACGTCGGCTCGTACGAGGCTGACGCGCACGTTCTGCATCCCGACGGCGACGAGGTTCGACCTCACGGTCCTCAGGGCGGCGGGAGCCCGGTCGACGAAGACGACGGCTCCCGCGCCCCGAGATAGGGCCTCGATGCCCATCGCCCCGCTGCCCGCGAACAGGTCGGCCACTGTGGCGCCCTCGAGGTCAACCAGGCCGCCGAGCATGTCGAAGATCGCCTCGCGCACACGATCGGCGGTCGGCCGGGTGCGGCTGCTGGCAGGAGCGCGCATCACCCGGCCGCGGCTACTTCCCGCAATGACGCGCACCACGCCACCGTACGCGCCCGAGACCGGTGCGACTCAGCTCCTGAGGAGGTACTCGGCCTCTTCCTCACCTACGAACAGCCTGATCTCCTCCGCCAGAGGCCCGAGACCGGCCAGGGTCGGGTCCTCCTCGAGCAATGCCTCGGCCACCCGCCTCGCCTCCTCAATGAGCGGCCGGTCCCTGCGCAACGACGCGAGTTTCAGGTCGTTTCGACCCTTCTGCCGCGCACCGAGAATCGTCCCCTCCCCCCGCAGCTCCAAGTCGACCTCCGCGAGCTCGAAACCGTCGGTGGTCCTCTCGAGTGCCTCCAGACGCGCCTGCGCTCCTGTCGAGCCATCCCCTCCCAACATGGCGTTCCCCAGTAGCTCCCCTACGCGCCTGCGTGGCGACGGGGCCTTGCCACCGAGCAGGTAGCACCACGACCGCAGAGACGAGCGCCCGACACGCCCACGCAGTTGGTGCAGCTGCGCGATCCCGAACCGCTGCGCGTCCTCGATCACCATCACCGTGGCCTCGGGCACGTCGAGACCTACCTCTACGACTGTGGTCGCCACCAGCACCTGGATCTCCCCACAGCGAAACGCCGCCATCACGCCTTCTTTCTCGGAGGCCTTGAGCTGCCCGTGCAGGAGGCCTAGGCGCAGCCCTTTGAGCAGGCCCGAAGCGAGACGCTCGCGCTCCTCGGTCGCCGAGCGCGCCTGGATTCGCTCGGAGCCCTCCACGAGCGGACACACCACGTACGCCCTGTGCCCACAGGCGACCTCCTCGCGGACCCGACGCCACGCATCCTCCTCGGCGGCGGCGCTTCGCGCCCAGATCGTCTCCACCGGCGCGCGCCCGACGGGGAGCTGGTCAAGCTCGGTGAGGTCCAGGTCACCGAAGACGACCATGGCTGCCGTTCGCGGGATCGGCGTGGCTGTCATCACGAGCAGGTCCGGATCGGCCCCCTCGCCGCCTCCCGCTTGAGCGCCTTTCGCTCGAAGAGCGGCACGCTGATTGACCCCGAAGCGGTGCTGCTCGTCGATCACGACGACACCCAGACTCCGAAAACACACATCCTTCGTCAGGAGCGCGTGGGTTCCCACGACGATGTCTACAGATCCAGAGACAAGACCCTCGTGCAGCTTCGTCCTTTCGCGCGAGGAAGTTCGATTCGTGAGCAGCATCAGCTGAAGCGGGCGCGACCCGCCCAGCCGACGCGGGTCGCGCACGGACAAATCGGCTAGTAGTTCACGCACCGCGAGGTAGTGCTGCTCGGCGAGCACCTCCGTCGGGGCCATTAGCGCGCCCTGGTGCTGGCCCTGCACGGCGACGAGCAACGCGCACACCGCCACAACGGTCTTGCCGGCCCCCACCTCGCCCTGGAGCAGCCTGTGCATCGGAAGAGGGCCCGCCAGATCGTGTCGGATCTGGTCTATGGCGCGCCTTTGCGCATCTGTGAGCGTGAACGGCAGCTGGTTCACGAAGGCTTCGACCAGCGACGAGGACCCGGGAGGCGGGTCGATCACGTGCTGTATTCCCCGCGCGTCGCGTTCGGCTGCCACGCGGCGCATCACCACCTCCAACTGGAGTCTGAGTAGCTCGTCGAAGGCGAGCCGGCGCCGTGCGTGGCCCAGCTCGGCGAACGACCCGGGAGCGTGTACTTGAGAGAAGGCTGCGGTGCGGTCGATCAGCCCCAGGCTCTTGCACCAGCGTTCGGGAAGCGGGTCCTCGAGCCGCCCCGCGCGCCTCAGTGCCTCGGCCACCCATTCGCCGAACTCCCATCCGGCAATGCCGCAGCGCTCCGACGTCGGGTAGACGGGCACGATCCTCCCCGTCCGGTTGCCGACCAAGTCGACGACCGGGTTCACCAACTGTCGCCGTCCTTTGTATGTGTCGAGCTTCCCGAAGAACAGCGCCTCGGTGCCTGCGGGAAGCTGTTTCACCCGCCAGGCCTGGTTGAAGAACACCACTTGCACCTTGCCGGTGCCGTCGTCGACTTCGAGCTCTACGAGAGGACGACCCCGGCGTGTGCGACGCGAGAAGACCGACTCCACCGTTGCCAGGACCAGCGACTCCTCTCCGACCCGCATGCCGGCCACGTCCGCTCTGCGAGTGCGGTCGATGTAGCGGCGCGGATAATGGGTGATGAGGTCCAGGACGGTATTGATACCCAGCTCGCCGAGGGGACCCGCTCGCCTTTCTCCCACGCGGTGCACCTCGCTGACGGGGATCTCGGCCAACCGCCGCAGTGTCTGCCCCACGCGAGCGCCGCTCGGATTGCCTTGCCGCGCGTCGACCCGCCCGGGATTGTTCTTCGGCGCGGCCGCGCTCACTCGATGCTGACGAGGTAGGGATACAAGGGCTGGCCCCCGTGATGGACCTCGATGGCCATCGAGGGGTGGTGCTCGGCCAGCCATTCGGTGATCTGACGCGTCTCACCGCCGGAGGCCCCTTCTCCTTCTATGAGGGTGACGAGCTCGTGCTCGTCGGAAAGAAGCTTGCCCAGCAGTCCACATGCGGCATCGGACATCGACTCGCTGATCACCTCGACGCCGTCACGCGACATCCCCATCCAGTCGCCCGCCTTTATCGGCCCAGCGGGGCCGACCGCGTCGCGCACAGCCTGCGTCACCTCCCCTGCGACGACTCGACGGGCGGAGGCCACCATCGACGAGACGTTCTCGTCCGCGCCAGCCTCCGGGTCGTACTCCAACAACGCGGCAAAGCCCTCGACGATCCCGCCCGTGGGCACGACCCGCACGGTCTTCTTGGCGAGCTCGCACGCCTGCATCGCCACAGGGACGATGTTCTCGTTGTTCGGCAGGATCACCACCTCTTCGGAGGGGACCGCTTCCACGACTTCGAGGATCTGGGCGGTCGACGGGTTCATCGACTGCCCGCCCGGCACCAGGTGGTGCACCCCGAGCGAATGGAAGATCCGGCCCACACCTTCTCCATTGGCCACCGCCACGACGGCGGTTCGCTGAGGTGGACCGGCCGGCGATCGCCGCGCCAGCTTCGCCGCGCCGGTGACGTCGCGAACCCAACGCTCCTCTTCGATCTGCTCGGCGAGATCCGACACCCTGATCTCGCGCGGGCGCCCGGCGTCGAGCGCTGCCTCGATCGCCGGTCCGACATCGTTCGTGTGGATGTGGCAGTTCCACAGGCCATTGCCGCCGACGACGACGATGGAGTCGCCGATGCCCTCCCAGACGTCCTTGAAGGCAGGGATCGTCTCGTCGGGCGCCTCCAGGAAGTACATCACCTCGTAGCGAAGACCACCGTGATCGGCGAGCACCGTCAGCCCCGCCCCACCAGGAGTCCCGGCGCGCGCCGGTGCGGTCTGCGAGGACCGTCCGTCGTTGTCGTCGGTGTCGCTCGCTCGAGGTTCCGCGTCCCCGACGGCCCACGCGGACAATGGCACAGCGCTAGGCGCTACGAGCGGAGCTTCGGGAAGCAGCCGCCCGTCCACCACCCTCAGCAGTGAATTGAACAGCAAGAGGTAGCCATACCCGCCAGCGTCGACCACCCCGGCTTGGGCCAACACCGGCAACAGCTCAGGAGTACGGGCGAGCGCGTCGTCCGCCGCCGAGCGAGCTGCCTCGAGCACGCCGACGAGGGTGACCGTGCCGGTCTCGACGACCTTCTTGGCGCCTTCTGCCGCGGCGCGCGCGACGGTGAGGATCGTGCCCTCGACCGGGCGAAGCACCGCCTTGTACGCGGCCTCGCTGGCCGCACCGAGCGCCGCGGCGAGCTCCGCACCACCCGGATCGTCGGTGTCGGAGAGCACCCCGGTCAGACCCCGCAACAGCTGACACAAGATCACGCCAGAGTTGCCCCTCGCACCCATGAGCGACCCGTGGGCGATGGCCTCGCAGACCACCGTCATCTCAGGTGTCGTCTCGGGCGTCGAACCACGGACGGAATCGACCGGCGGCGCTATCTGCCCGGGTTCTTTCCCGCCGCCCTCGCCGAGAACCTCGAGTCCTCCGACGCGCCCGAGCTCGGTCATCACCGATTCCACGGTGAGCATCATGTTCGTCCCGGTGTCGCCGTCTGGCACCGGATAGACGTTGAGGCGGTTGATCACCTCCTGGTGTGCCTGCAGAACCTGGTGGTAGGTCGTCATGGCTCTGGCGACGTCGACCGCGCTCAGCCGCCCGAGTACCTCCATCTCCCGGATGCTAATCTCGGTGTTCGGTCCTGAACCCCCCCGAAGCTCTATCGAGGAGCGATCGCGTCGTGGCTGCAGTATGTGAAGTGTGCGGCAAGCACCCGTCGTTCGGCATGAGCCTGAGCCACTCCCACCGCCGCACGAAAAGGCGTTGGAACCCCAACATCCAGCGCGTCCGAGCGTTGGTCGACGGGGCCCCTCGTCGCGTCAACGTGTGCACATCGTGCATCCGTGCGGGAAAGATCACGAAGCCGCCACGCCGGAGAGCCGTTGAGCAGGCCGGGAGTGAGCACGCAGAGGTGCGATCACCCACCACCTGAGCACCTGGCGTCACAAGGACCGACGCGACGAGAAGGGGCCGGACGAGAATCCAGGCACCCGGGCCCGTTGCCGCTGAACCAGCTGGTGAACCAGCCGGTCAACCACCAGTCGATCTTCTCGAACCGCTAGCACAGCGACGCCACCGCACGGTGACGTGCGCGCTGGTGAGCGCCTTGGGCCACCGGTTCTTCGCAATCTTGTCTTTGCGAGCGCAGGTGCCTATCTGCCCGTTCAATCCCTGGACAAGGGCCTCTCGAGACGGGGCCCGTCAGGCCGCCGGCCAAGAACCTTTGACCCTGCAAATACTGTGCTGCGATCCGACACGGTGGAACCGGACTCCGCACAGGGTGGAATGGAAACGACCACAGGCGTGTTAGCCAGCTCAACAGTCAACAAAATGCCGCCTTGCGAGGAACGAAGGCCCCAGATCGGGGCGCAGAAGCCCTCGAACGGGGGCACGAGAGGGGAAATTGAACATGCGACGTAAGACGTTCGACATGGTCCTGACAGCAGGCGGCGGCCTTCTCGTCGTCGTCCTGATCGCCGCAGGCTCGCTGGGAATGTGGGGCTACAGCTACGCCAACACGAACGTGCACAACCAGCTTGCTGCCCAACAGATCTACTTCCCGAAGCTCGGCAGCTCCGCGCTCGCCAGCCCGAAGATCGGCCCGTACCTCGACAAGTACGCTGGTCAGCAGCTGCTCAGCGGCCAGCAGGCCGAGGCTTGGGCAGACCACTTCATCGCCGTGCACCTCCAAGAGATCGGCGGCGGCAAGACCTATTCGCAGCTCAGCTCCGCGGCCCTGGAGCTCTCAAAGGGGAGCCCCGCCTACACCGCAGCTGAGGACCAGGTCCAGACCGTGTTCCAGGGCACCACACTTCGGGGCCTGCTACTAGAGGCATATGCCTTCTGGACGATCGGCCAGGTCGCCTTTTGGGGAGCCATCATCTCATTCATCCTCGCCGGCATCATGCTGGTCCTCACCCTTCTCGGACTGCTGCACTTGCGCAGGGTCCCTGACGACGAGGAGTTCCCCAGGCTCCGCCGCGCCGGGGTCTAGGAGAAGGCTCTCACCAGGACCAGGATCCGACCTGGCGGCTCGGCACGATCGTGCCTAAGGTCTCGAGATCGACGGGGTGCCTCCGGGCGCCCCGTCGATTCGCGCAGGAACCCACCTTGCCGCAGCCGACGTCTTGGTGCCTCAACGCCCAGACGCTCAGGGCTTCTGTTTGCGCTCCGCGAGGCGTGCCGCATAGACCGCGGCTTCGGTGCGGCGAGCGAAGCCCATCTTCGAAAGAAGGTTCGACACGTAGTTCTTCACGGTCTTCTCCGCGAGAAACAACTCGTCGGCGATCTGACGGTTCGTCTTCCCGTCAGCGATCAGTTCGAGGATTTTGCGCTCCTGGGCCGTTAGGCGTGCGAGCCGCTCGTCCTCTACCTTCTCGCCGCGCAGGCGATCCATCACCTGGCGGGTGAGCGCCGGGTCCAACAGCGATCCCCCCATGGCCACCCGCCGAACGGCAGAGACCAGGTCAGCTCCCTTGACCTGCTTGAGGACATAGCCACTGGCTCCAGCCACAATGGCCGAGAACAACGCCTCGTCGTCAGTGAACGAGGTGAGCATCAGGCACTTGAGCTCGGGCAAGGCTGAGCGGAGGTCGCGACAGACCTCGACACCGTCGCCGTCGGGCAGCCGGACATCGAGCACGGCCACGTCGGGACGCGCGGCAAGCACACCGGCCACCGCCTCTTCGGCGGTCGCCGCCTCACCCACCACGCTCAGGTCGTCCTCGCCGTCGAGTAGTTCGCGCAGCCCACGCCGCACGACCTCGTGGTCATCGACCAAGAACACCCGCGTGGTCACTGACACCGTTCCCCATTCTCTGCAACCACTCTTGGCGGCCCGTGTATCCCTGGCATGCCGCCTTGCTGTCAGCCTTCATCGTAGGAGCTTCACGTGCCAGGTCAGCTCCGTACCTCCCTGTGGCCCGCGACCCACCTCAAAACTGCCCCCGAGCAGCTTCGCCCGCTCTGCGAGGTTCGCCAGCCCATGACCGCCCGCAACAACGACGGCAGGGTCGATGCCCACACCGTCGTCGATCACGTGAAGCACGAGCGAATCCTCGTCCACCCTCACACCGACCTCCACCGTGGAAGCCCGGGCATGGCGCACGATGTTCGAGATCGCCTCTCGTAAGGTGACCAGGAGGTGCTCCGCGATCTCGAGGTTCACCGACGAATCGATCGGGCCGTCGAAGTCGACGCGCACTTCCAGACCGAGCCTCCCGGCAGCCTCGTCGGTAAGGTCGAGGATCTCCGAGCGCAGCCCCCTGTTCGTCGCTCGCCGCGGACGGCTTATGGCGAAGATGGTGGTGCGGATCTGGCGGATCGTCTCGTCCAAGTCGTCGATCGAGCTCTGGAGCCGATCTCGTACCTCAGGGCGACCGAGCAAGCGGGTCGCGCTCTGCAGTGCCAGTCCCACGGCGAAAAGGCGCTGGATCACGGTGTCGTGGAGATTCCGGGCTATGCGTTCGCGCTCCTCGCTCAACGTGAGCTCGCGCATGCGGGCGTGTAGGCGCGCCTTGTCTATTGCCAGACCTGCAGCCAGGGCTAACGCCGAGACCATGTCCTCGTCGACCTCTGTGAACTCTTGAGCGCCCCGTTTGTCGCAGAGGTAGAGGGTCCCGAACGCCTCGCCCCCCACCAGGATCGGTATCCCGAGGAACGAGCGCATCGGTGGGTGGCCTGGCGGGAACCCCACGCTCGCCTCGTGCTCGCTCACGTCGGCCAGCCGGAGCGGCCGGGGGTCCTCGATGAGCAGGCCGAGAATGCCCTCACCCTCAGGAAGACGGCCGATGGCGGAGATGACCTCGGCACTCACGCCGACCGTCACGAACTCAGCGAGACCGCTGCGACTGGGATCGAGGACCCCGAGTGCCCCGTATCGCGCCCCTACCAGGTCGACGGCTCTCTGGACGAAGTTACGCAACACCTCCGTCAGCTCGAGGTCCTGCTCGACCAGGAGCATGGCTTCGATCAGAGCCTGCAGGCGATCGGGATCCCGGAGACGACGGAACGGCACGACCAGAGACTATGTCTGTGGCGAGTCGTGTCATCAGTCCCAGGGATGTTCGAAGCCGACGCTGCGAAGCGCCACGCCTCGTAGCGTGCGCAGCGCCGGGTCATCGGTGCACACGCCGATCAGTATCGGAGCACCCAGACCCGCGGCGACGAAAGCGGCGACTAGCCGGTCAGGATCCGGCACCGCCATCACTAGCTCATAGTCTTCGCCCCCGCCGAGAGCCTCGTCTTCGCTCGCTCCGACAGCCACCGGGACCTCTTCGAGCGCGAACCCCACACCCGACGCCTGGGCGAGATGACCCAGGTCCGCGGCCAACCCGTCAGAGATGTCGATCATCGCGGTGGCGCCCGCTCGCCGAGCGGTGACTCCTTCGTTCAGCAGCGCACGTGGGCGCACGTGTGCCGCAACGAGCGCCGACTCAGTATTCCCATCAACGCGATCCCCATCGGCGCGCGCACGTCCTTCGCTGCGCTCTCGCAGCACGCGCAGCCCGGCGGCGGACGCGCCGAGCGCCCCCGTCACGACCAAGAAGTCACCAGGGCTCGCCCCCGAGCGCAACACGGGCGCGGTAGGGCCATCGACTCGGCCTGTGATGGCAATCGACACGACCAACTCCCGCGCCGTCGACAGGTCGCCACCCACCACCGGACAGCCATGAGCCTCAGCCGCCGAACCGATCCCTTCGTGGAGGAGATCCAAATCGGTGGAGGGCGGGCCTGCCACCCCCACCAATGCGTGGCAGGGCACTCCGCCCATGGCGGCGATGTCGCTCACGGCCGCCACGAACGCTCTCCACCCGAGATCCTCGAGCCCCATCACGGCGAGATCCGAATGGACCCCGGCCACCGAGAGGTCGGTGGTGAACAACAGGCTTCCTCTGTGCTCGCCCAGCACAGCGGCGTCGTCGCCGATCCACACCTCGCCGGGGGGTGCTTCGCCGAACCGTCCTGCGAGCCCCCGTCGGATCCGCTCGATGGCAGCGAACTCGCCGCGTCGCGCCCCCGGGGCACCGCCGAGCGTGTCTTCGCAACCAGGACCGGGAATGTCCAATGCCTAGCATCGACCGCCCGGCATCGACCGCCCGGCATCGACCGCACGGCGCCGGTCTCACGCCAGCGACCTCGTTGACCCGCCGCAAGAGACATCGTCCCCTGCTGACACCCACACCTTCGGTACGAGCAGCGGAGCCGACCAGCGAAATTAGGCTGAGCTTTCGAGGCCCCCTCCACGGGGCAAGCGCAACAACCAGAAGGAGGCGGTGATGGCGGTCAATGCGTACGTGCTCATACAGACCGAGGTTGGCAAGGCTGCCAATGTGGCCCAACAGGCCAGCGTGATCGACGGCGTGGTGTCGGCCGAGGACGTGACCGGTCCCTACGACGTGATCGTGCACGCAAAGGCGGAGTCGGTCGACGAGCTGGGTCGCATGGTCGTGAGCCAGATCCAGCTCATCGAAGGGATCACCCGTACGGTGACCTGTACCGTAGTGAACCTCTGATCCCGGCTCAGCTGATGGCGCCCGCCTCGTGCAGGCGCTCTACGCGCCCCGCCTCGATGCCCCAGGCGCGAAGAACTTCGTCGGTGTCCTGACCGACGACCGGAGGCGGGCGCTGAATGCGAGAGGGGGTCCGACTGAAGCGAGGTGCGGGCGCGGGCTGGAGGACGCCTGCGACCTCCACGAAGGTGTGGCGCTCGGTGTTGTGGGGGTGGATGTGCGCCTCCCACGGTGAGAGCACCGGTGCTCCGCACGCGTCAGTACCCGAGAACAATTCCGTCCATTCGTCGCGGCTTCGAGAGCGAAAGACCTCCGCAAAACGCTCCTTCACCTCGGGCCACCGGTCACGGTCCATCTGCGCCGGCAGGTCCTCGCCCTCGAGGCCCATGACCCTCAGCAGCTCCGCGTAGAACTGCGGTTCTATCGCGCCCACTGCGAACCACTTGCCGTCCGCCGTCTCGTAGACCTCGTAGAAAGGCGCTCCCGTGTCGATGAAATTCACACCACGGTCCTCGCGCCACCATCCGAGTCGGTGAAGGGCGTACGTCATCGTCATGAGGGAAGCCGCCCCGTCCACCATGGCTGCGTCGACGACTTGGCCCTTGCCACTGCTTCTCGCCTCTACAAGCCCGGCCAGGAGACCGAAAGCGAGCAGCATCCCACCACCCCCGAAGTCGCCTACGAGGTTGAGCGGCGGTACGGGGCGCTCTGTAGAACGGCCGATGGACCACAGCGCTCCGCACAGCGCTATGTAGTCGATGTCGTGCCCCGCGCTGTGGGCGAGCGGACCTTCTTGGCCCCATCCGGTCATGCGGCCGTAGACGAGCCGCGGATTGCGCTCTAGGCACACTTGCGGACCGACGCCGAGACGTTCTGCGACCCCTGGACGCCAGCCTTCGACGAGCGCGTCGGCTTGCACGACCAGATCGAGCACGAGCGCCACACCCTCGGGGTTGCGCAGGTCCACGGCTGCTGAGCGCCTGCTGCGATTCAGCAGGTCCCAGTGCGGCTCTTCGGCGGGTCGCGCCCCGGTGCCGACAGCGCGATCGACACGAAGCACGTCGGCTCCCGCGTCGGCCAGCAACATGCACGCGTACGGCCCGGGCCCAATGCCCGCCAGCTCTATGACGCGCACCCCTTCGAGTGGACCGCTCATCGGCTACGGTCTGCTCCGAGCACGAGCTGATCAAGGTCGACGACGGCCCGCAACGGTGCGACTCTCTCCTCGGAGTCGATCTCGGCCATGGCCCCCGACACCTCGTTGAGCTGGCCCGCCGGCCCTGTCGCGAGCTCACTCGTCGCGAGGATCATGACTTTCGATACTACCGAGGTGGTGTGAAGTACCGATGAGCGTGGAGAGCCGCGAGACCCGCGCCTACAGCCCGGGGCGGGTAAACCTGATCGGGGACCACACCGACTACAACAAAGGCTTGGCCCTGCCGATGGCGGTAGACCTCGGCACGACCGTGACCTTCACGCCGGACTCCAGCCGTCATGTGATTCTGCGCTCGGCTGAGGAGCCCGAGCCCGCCGAGGTCGACCTCCATGTGCGGTTCGAAGCCGAGGTTCTCCAGGCTTACGAACCACGTTGGGCTCGTTACGTGGCCGCGATGGTCGCCGCGGTGAGACCGAGATCTGGCGGGCACGGCACCGTGGACACCACGTTGCCGATCGGAGCGGGGTTGTCGTCGAGCGCGTCGCTCGAGGTGGCTCTGGCATTGGCGTTCGGCTTCGAGGCGGAGCCGGTCGCGATGGCTGTGACCTGCCAGCGCGCCGAGCAGGCCGCCACGGGAGTCGCTTCGGGGTTGATGGACCAACTGGTCGTTTCTCGAGCAGAAGAGGGCTGCGCGCTCCTCATCGACTTCTCCGATCTCTCCACACGTCAGGTCCACCTGCCCGAGCAGCTCGAGGTCGTCGTGGTCCACTGCGGAGAGCGCCGCACATTGGGGCACTCGCCCTACGCAGCCCGGCTCGCCGAGTGCGAGGCGGCCGCGTACGGCATGGGCCCCCTCGGACACGTGAGCCCCGGCGACCTGGTCGGCATCTCCGACCCACTGCTGCGCCGCCGGGCCCGTCACGTGGTCACCGAGTGCGATCGCGCCCGCTGGTGCGCTTCGGCGCTCGAGAGCGGAGACCTGGCAGAGGCCGGACGGCTGATGACAGCGAGCCATCGAAGCTTGGCGCAGGACTTCGAGGTATCGACCCGGGCTCTCGACGAACTGGTGGACCATCTCGTCTGCATGCCGGGCGTCTTCGGTGCCAGGCTCACGGGCGCAGGTTTCGGCGGCTGCGTCGTAGCGCTCACCGAGCGCGGCGCCGTCGATCTCACGGCCCTGCGCACGCCTGCCTGGCGGGTACGGCCCTCAGCCGGCGCGCACCTGTTGCCTGGTACCTGAACCTCGCTTCCGAAGAGCCGCGAGCAACGAGAAGCGCGGACCTCACAGGTCGCGAAGCAGCTCCTGCTTCTTCGTCTCGTATTCGGCCGCCGAGACGATCCCTCGGCGGCGAAGCTCGTCGAGCTGCACCAGGCGTTCGGCCGCGCTCGGCGCCTCGGCGCCGCCGGACCCGCTGAGTGGTACTCCGGCCGGCGGTGTGTCCACGACCGGGAGGTGGGTGTGGAACGAGGGCGTGCGCATCTCTCGGTGCCAGTTGCTCACCTGCGCGGAGATGATGCTTTGGAGCTCAGCGGGGCGCGACACATGGTCGAAGACGATCACACCTTTCTCCCCGCTCACCTCGATCAGCACCTCTCCCTCTCGGAGCAGCCTCCCACCGATCGACTGGTGGCAGGAGAGCTCGTTGATCCGTTCCACACGGATCTCCAGGTTCGTGCGCGACAGCACGCCTGTGCGGCGCACCACACGGGCGTTCGTCACGACCAGGTTGGTCGTTATCCGGCGTAGTTGGCGCGCGGCGAGCCACAGCACGGCGACACCGGCAACGGACAGAAGAACGTAGAGGACCCAGACCGGGGCATTGGAGAAGGCGATCACGACACCAACTGCCAAGCCGACGGCAGCGAGGACCGAGACGAGCGGCCAACCGAGGGACGACCAATGAGGACGCTGCTCGGCCACCACCTCTTCGCCTTCAGCGAGTAACCGGACGGGAAAAGGCATGAGGACTCTTGTGGCTTCGCCAGGCTCGGTCAGATCGCCCCGGCGGCGGTCGTCTTCATCTCAACCCAACTTCGCGGCGATGCCAGAGGCGCTGCGAAGCACTGTCCCGTCGGCGCCTGCTGCGCTGTGGCGCGGGCCCGGGCGCTCGAACGCCTCTGCGACCAGAGCGTCGAGGAGATCTGCAAACGAAAGTGCGGGTTCCACCCACAGGTAGCGAGCCAGAGAGCCGGGAACGGTGTTGATCTCGTTCACGTACAGAGCCTCACCATCAGAGAGGAAGTCGATGCGCGTGACACCGCGCATCTCGCAGCAGAGCGCGAGCTCGCACGCCGCCTCTCGAACCGACTTGGCCAGCGCCTCCGATATCAGAGCCGGAAGCTCACGCGGCGCGCTCGCCATGCCTTCTCCCCCGACGTACTTGTCGGAGTAGCCGAGGATCTCAGCCGAGGCGTCAGAACGAAGCGGGCGCTCGACGGCCGACAGCGTGAGCTCGGGCCAGGTGCGAACCGCCACGTTCAGGTCGAAGAGGTCCGGTCGGTACGGCTCGATCACCGCTCCGCGCCGCAAGTGCGGATTGGCCCCGAGCCGGGCGGTGGCCGTCGCGAGGTCCTCCACCACCTCGACCCCGATCGAGGAGCCGCCGAAGCGGGGCTTCACGATGTAGGGACCACAGAAACCGATCTCGCGTGTGCTCGCATCCAGAAGTGCTCTTGGCAGTGCCGGCAGCCCTGCGGCTACGACCATTCCGACGAAGGCGAGCTTGTCCATCCCGATCGCGGCCCCTGCCATCGAGGGCCCCGTGTAACAGACGCCTGCGAGGTCCAGGGCGGCCTGGAGCGAGCCGTCCTCGCCGGGCCCGCCGTGACAGCAGTTGACCACCACGTCGACGGGCAACGGGCGGGCTCGCCCGAGGCGGGAGGAGCTGGGAACGAACCCTCCGTCGGCGCCTGTCACCAGGCTCAGCTCCTCAGCGCCACGGGGAACTCCCTCGACGAAGTCAGCCGCCTCGAGCGTCGGCTTCACGCGGTGGAAGACCCCGGACTTCGACCAGTACAGGCCGGTCACCTGTTTCCCCCCGCTCACCAGCTCGCGTGCGGCCTGCAGGCCCGTCAGGATGCTCACGTCGTGCTCGGGCGAAGGCCCACCGAAGACAACCGCGATCCTCGCTGCGCTCGGGTCCATGCCACGTGCGCCATAGCGGTCAGCGCTCATAGTCCTTCGAGCATCTCAGCAACCTCTTCTGCCCCCTTCCAAGCGCTCGCGGGCACCACGAAGCGCGACGACCGCAGATGCAGACCATGATCCCACCTTGTCACCTTCGAAGCTCCTGGGCACGAAGCGATGATGACGCTCATTCTGCGGCAGATTCGCCGTCATGGGTAATGATCGGGCAGGTCGTTCTCGTACAGCACGGCGTCGCCCGGTCCGAGATTCTCGCGAACCCACTCGACGGCCTGCTCGCGCCGGCCAACGAGCACGAGCGACGCCGGAGCTCTAGAAGAGGGCGCGTACCCCCGCACGAGGGCACGGCGGTTCGTCCGGCCGACAACCACCAGGTCGGCTCCAACTCTCGCCACTTGTGCCGCGAAGCGTTCGTTCTCCTCGGCCTGGCTCTGCCCCAGCTCGACCATTCCTGGCGTCACGACCACCCGGCGCCCGCCATCGCCCACTGCCTCTTCGAGCGCGGCCAGCGCGGCTCGCGCGCCGGCGGGGTTGGCGTTGTAGGTGTCGTCGAGGACCGTGAAACCACCGGAGGTGATCTGCGCCTCAAGACGGTGAGGCACGACCGGTAGCGAGCTAAGACGCTTTGCGATCTCGCCGGCGGGTACACCGAGTTCGAGGGCCACCGCCACCGCACAAGCGACGTTGCCTGGACGTGCGGCAACCGACAGATCGCTCGCCAGCAACTCGCCGCGCGCCCACACCTCGAGGCCGTCTGGTCGTGTTCGTACGCTTACTTCCAGTGCCGGCTCAGGGCTCGAGGAACCCCACGGCTCGCTTCCGCCGCTTGTCGAGTCGTCGGCTGTCTCGCGATCGTCGGCTGTCTCGCGATCGTCGGCGGACTGCGCGTCACAAGACACCCTCCACACCCGCTTCTGTTTCGCCTCTTCGCCGTCTGCTAGTGCGGCAAGCCGCGGGTCGTCGACAGCGAGGACGCAGCAGCGCGCGCCCGCAAGGATCTCGGACTTGGCCTCCAGGATTCTCTCCTCGGTCCGAAAGCGCTCGAGGTGGACAGGCCCGACTGCGGTGATGACGGCAACGTCCGGCGTCATCCACGAGCAGAGCTCGGCTATCTCGCCGAGCCCGTAAGTGCCCATCTCCGCCACGAAGACGTCCGTACCCTCCGCGAGGTGCTCGTTCACCGCACGCGCGAGCCCTGCGCGGTTGTTGAAGCTGGCCGGACTTGCGACGACAGTCATGGAGCCCGAAAGCAGGTGGGCCACGTAGCCCTTCGTGCTGGTCTTGCCGTAGGAGCCTGTGATCGCGACCACCTTCGGTCTCACCCGTCTCAGGCGCTCGGTGGCGCGCTTCACGTGCCTGTGACCCAGACGTCGCTCCACGGGTCCCGTCACCACGCACGCCAGGTCCACGAGCGCAGGTGAGCCAAGCGCGCCGGCCGCACACACCACGGCTGCGAAGCCGGTGAGTATGCCCACGACGACGATGGCCCCCTGGAGCACCGCCCATGTGACGGCGAGGGTGCGCAACCGGCGCGTCCAGGCAAGCGGCGAGGTCCGGCCCCGCAGGCCCAAGCCCAAGGGGCTGAGAGCCACAGCTCCGGCCGAGCCGAACGCCGCCCCCGTCCACGACGCCACGAGCACGAGCCCGGCCAGCCCCACGAGCGCACAGAGCACGTTCGGCGGCGTCGCGGCCCACCATCGCAGCGCGAAGCGCGAAGCTGAATCAGGCAGATAGTGCTCGCGCTGGGCGACCCGGAGCCAGCGCACCCCCCCCAGCGCGGTCGCCACGACACACGCCCCGGCAACCGCCCAACCTAGGGACCCCCCGTGTTGTGCGATCGCGATGACCGGCACCGAGCACATCGTTCGATCAGCCTTCACGTCCTGGCCATGGCTCGCTCGACCGCCGCGCGCAGCTCCGCTGGGCGCTCGAGCGGTATGAGGTGGCCTGCGCCCCTGCACACCGTGAGCACAGCCTGCGGCAGGCGCTCGCTGATCCGTTCGGCCACCGAGACCGGCGCATCGGAGTCGGCCTCGCCCCAGACGAGCTCGACCGGACAACGAAGGGCGCGAAGTGCCTCGTCATACGTCTCGTTCACCAACCGCACCAGGATCTCACGCATGACCCCCTCGGCCGACCTGTAGTCGGCCGAGCCGTATTGCTGTCGCGCTCGCTCCATCCGCTCCTCACTCACCAGGCCCACTCTGCCGAGTGTTCGCATCACCCGGAAAGCGGCCGGTGTCCGTGATCGAAAGCCCGTGCGGGGAAACAGTGGTGCCCCGCTGAGGACGAGGGCCTTGACAAGCTCAGGACGTTTCGCAGCAAGGGTCACCGCCACCCGCCCGCCGAGCGAGTGCCCGACAACCACCACCGGACCGGCTGGCCCGTCGGTGCCCTGGATCAACCGGGCCACAGCCTCCGCGTACTCGGCCGACCCCCAGGCTTCGGATGGCGCCGGGGTGGCCCCGAACCCTGGAAGATCGGGGGCAACGCTCGGAAGCGCTCCGCCGGGGGCCGTCGGTCCGAGAACCGCGGAGAAGTCGATATGGGTGCGCTTCCACCCGTGCAGAGCAACGACGCTCGGCGGTGACATTCCCCAAACCTCGCCGAACAGCGCCCCGCCGGCGAGTGACCGCAACATCAGCGAGGAGGCTACTGCCGGCCGTCCGGGTGTCCGAATTTGTCGTGCCTTCGTGTCACCCACGTGACAAACACGTTTCCGCGGAAACGCGCGAATCCCCTGCGAACCGAACGCTCAGAGCACAGCGCCCATCACTTGGCGCGCTCGGTACTGGCCAGCTGTACGAAGACACCCGCTTAACGGCTCTCATGATCCTGCCATCTTCTCCTGACCGTCGTCGCGAACAGCACCATCCCCGATCGCGAAACACCCTCCCAGTACGGTCGCTCGGGTGACCCGTGCTGCTGGACAGCCGGCCCCTGCGGCGTCCGCGCGGGACCATGGCCGGCTCGACCAACTCCTTCGGGGTCTGACAGATGCCCAGCACGCCGCGGTCACCTCAGACGACGCTCCACTGTGCGTGCTTGCCGGCGCCGGATCGGGAAAGACGATGGTGCTCACGCGGCGCGTGGCGCGCAGGGTGCTGGACGGCTCTGTGGAGGCCGAGCGCGTGCTCGCCGTGACCTTCACCAGGAAGGCCGCCCACGAGCTTCGGGGGCGCATCGAGCGCCTGGGGGTCTCAAGACGCGTGTGGACCGGGACCTTCCATGCAGCGGCCTACGCGCAGCTGCGCCGGCACTGGGCGGACCGCGACATCCGCCCTCCGGCACTGCTCGACGATCCTCAACGGCTGTTACGAGAGATCCTGAACGGCAAGGGCGGTGGCCTGGCTGAATCCTCGAGCCGCCTCGGTGCCTACCTCCCCGCCGCCGGAATCTCCAACGTGGGCGCCCATGGCAACAACCAGCCCGGCCCGTCAGCCCGTCTCGTCGCCGATTTGGCCGACGAAGTGCGCTGGGCTCAGAGCCGACTCGTATCGCCTGCCACATACGCAGACGCCGCCCACCGCTCCGGACGGACGGATCACGTGCCGCCGGACGTGATCGCCGAGGTGTACTACCGCTACAGCGAGGAGAAGCGGCACAGAGGTCTGATCGACCTGGGCGACCTCTTGGATCGTTGTGCGTCGGTGCTGGAAACCGACGAAGAGGCTGCGGCAGCCCAGCGCTGGCGCATCCGCCACCTCTTCGTCGACGAGTTCCAGGATGTGAACCCCGCGCAATGGCGGTTGCTGCGTGCATGGATTGGTGATCGAAGCGACCTGTTCGTCGTGGGCGATTCCAGACAAGCCATCTACGGCTGGAACGGCGCGGATCCGACTCTGCTCGAGCGGCTCCCCGAGCTGCTTCCTGGCATGAGCGTTCTTCGCCTCGATGAGAACCATCGCTCCTCGCCGCAGATCGTCGCAGCCGCCAGTGACGTGCTGCCCGGAGGAGTTCGGGTTGCCACAGGGCGCCCGGACGGTCCTCCTCCCGTCGTGGCCGGTTTCGACACCGACGACGCAGAAGCCGTAGCCGTCGTCCGGTGGTTGCGAAGGTCGCACCGGCCTGGAAGGTCATGGTCACAGCTGGCCGTCCTCGCCCGGACCAATGCACGGCTCGAGCCGGTTGCGAACGCGCTCCGACGCTGCGGCATACCTCACCGCCTCGCCGCCTCGCCGGGCGCCGACATCGCGTTGAGAAACGCGATCGGATTGCTGCGCAGGACGCCCGCGCATCTGCCTCTTCGAAGCGCCCTGGCCGAGGTCGTCGTCACCCTGCAGGCCACCGTTACCGACGGTGGACCGGTCGGTGCCAGCCTGCCGCCCGAGCTGGCGCGGCTGGTCGACGAGCACGCCGCGGAGGAGCCCGGCGCCAACGTGGGTCACTTCCTGACTTGGCTGGTCGCCGCAACAGATAGTGCCGACACCGACGGCGAGAACGGTCTCGACGATCGTGACGGGGTCCAGCTCACGACGTTTCACAAGGCGAAGGGTCTCGAGTGGCCGGCAGTGGCAGTCGTCGGCCTTGAAGACGGGATCGTGCCGATCGTCTACGCCACGACACCCGAGACCCTCGCCGAGGAGCGTCGCCTGTTTTACGTCGCGCTCACCCGCGCGGAGGAGGAGCTGTGGTGCTCGTGGGCCGCAACACGCTACTCACGAAGCTTCTCCTCGCGTTGCGAGCCTTCCCGTTACCTGGAGGTTGTTGAGACAGCGACGCGCGCCATGAAGCCGACCGAAGATCTGGATTTCCGCCGTGCATATGTTCGCGAGCTGCGCACGCGTTTGCCCGCCGCGCGATGGCCGAGGACCGAGACCGACGAGCTCCACGACTTCCGCTCCAAGATGCCCGCCGAGACCTGATCACGGCCCGATATCGACGAACATCGGCGCGTGGTCGGAAGGCTGCTTACCCTTGCGGGCGTTGCGGTCGACAAGGGCGTACGTGCTGCGATAGGCGAGAGGACGGCTGAGCAACACGAGGTCGATCCGCATCCCGATGTGTTTGTGGAAGTTCCCTGCCCGGTAGTCCCACCACGTGAACAACTCAGGCTGCGGGTAGTGCAGGCGGAAGGCGTCCACCAGTCCCCATCTCTCGAGGTCCTTGAGTGCATCGCGCTCGCGGTTCGACACATGCGTCGAACCCTCGATGGCCGCTGGGTCCCACACGTCACGGTCGTCGGGGGCGACATTGAAGTCCCCGCACACCGCCACTTCATCCGAGGGCTCGCAAGTACGCGCCAGATGGGAACGCAGCTCCTTCAGCCACTCGAGCTTCGCCACGTAGTGCTCGCTGTCTACGCTTCGCCCGTTCGGCACGTAGACGCTGTGCACCTTCACACCGCCACATGTGGCTGCCACCATTCGGCATCCCTGTTCCTCGGCGCCGGACGCGAAGCCATGCCGGACATCCTCTATCCCCACTCGGCTGACCAGGGCGACGCCATTCCAGCGGCCGTCTCCGTGCGACGCCGACTCGTAGCCGAGCGCTGAGAACGCCATGGCAGGAAAGGCTGAGTCGGCCACCTTGGTCTCTTGCATGCACAAGACGTCCGGCCGCGCGTACGCGATCCACTCCTCGACCCGGGGAAGACGGGCGGCTAGTGAATTCACGTTCCATGTCGCGATCCGCACCAACGCCTCCGGCTCAGGCGTCCACGATCACGAACAGCAGATCCGCCTCGCAAGCGAGCTGGCCATCCACCGTCGCCCGCCCGTGCCCGGTCCCCGCCCTCGCCGACACCCGGCCCAATGTCACTTCGAGGTCGAGCACGTCACCGGGCGTGACTTGGCGGCGAAACCGCGCCCGGTCGATCCCCCCGAAGAGCGGCAAGCGCCCAGCGAAGCGCCCGTCGGCGAGGACTGCGATTCCTCCTAGCTGAGCCAACGACTCGACCATGAGCACGCCCGGGAGCGTGGGGCGCCCCGGAAAGTGACCGCCGAAGAACGCCTCCTCACCGGTCAGATGCCAGCGCCCTCGCGCCGACTGTCCGGGTTCGAGCTCGAGCAGCTCGTCGACGAAGAGAAACGGCGGGCGATGTGGAAGGACGTCCTCGGGGCGCAGCACGCCCGTCGAGGTTACCGCTCCCTCCTCACGTTGCCTACGTTCCCGGCACCGCCTCGTTCGCTGGTCCGGGCTTCAGCTCGGCGTAATTCTTCGGTGTCCAAGTAGAGCCGGCGGGAGGAATGAAGAACGGCGGCCAGAGCGTCTGAAGAGACGAGTCGTATAGGTAGTTCTTTGCGTACCCTTCGGTGGAATGGGAGTTGCCGTCGAGGTACCCAACCAGGCCCCGCGTATTCTGCGCGATCGACCCGAAGACAGTGAGAACTGGGCAATTGTTTGGGTTGTTAGACGACCCTCCGTAGCCCGGGCAATTGTTCGTGGCGGCTGCATTGTAGAACGAGCCCTGGATAGCGACCATGGCGGCGTCGATCGTCGTCGCCGCATTGTTATCGTTGACGATGACGTTGTTCTCGGCGATGAGGCCCAACGCGTCCTGAGTGTCGCACCCCTCGCCCGTAAGTGCAACGCAGGTCCCGCCGTTCCAGGTGATGTCCGCAGAGGGATATTGCACGCTGCCGTCGATCGTGATGCTACCCGTCGACACCAAGTCCAAGAAGCCCTGGACTTGCTGGGCGCCTTGGCTGCTTCCGATCACAATGTCGCCGTTCACGTAAAACAAGGCCGAACCCAACGAAGAGAAAGTGACCGAAGCGCCACTGGCACCGCAGCTCGCGAGGCTGTTCTTGTTAGCGGGGAGGTTCTGGACCGTGGCGGGTTGGTTTGGGTAACCAGGTGTCGTTGTCCATGTCAGTTGGGTACCGCTCAACGTAATAGTGATGCCGGTGGAGGTGTTGCTGGGACCCGCTATGTAACAGCCGAGAGTCTGAGCAGGGTTCTGATCGGGCCCGGTAGCGTTCGTGATGATGTTCTCGTTGGGCGAGTAGGTTGGGGCGCCGTCGTTGAAGATCGGGCTGGCTGTCGACGGGTGCCCCTGGCAGCCGAGCAACCAGCCGTTGTAATCGCATCGCCAGTAAGGAGCGTTGGCGGCTGAGCTCGCCACGGTCGCGTTGAAGGTTGGCGTGCCGGAGATGTTGAAATAATCATTGGAGAACACTGGCCCGTTCAGCACGTCGGAGGAGCCGAAATAGATCGCACAGCTTGGGTCTGTACAACCAGATGGCTCCTCGTAGTTGGTCCAGTAGATGTCGTCTAGGGTCGCCTGAGGAGTCATCTGGTACGTGAACGTGCGCACGACGGCTCCGGATCCCGTTCCCGCCTTGCCGCTTACGGTGAGCACGACCTTGCCGTTCGTGGTGATGACCGAGTACTCGTACCACTCGTTCGGGTTCGTGGCCAGAGGCGATGTCGACGTCGGCGAGGAGGCCCATCCGCAGAATGCGTCGTTGACGTTGGGATTGATTTGGGGATTGGCCGAGCAACCCGTGTTGTTGCCGCTCCACTGGGTGTAGCTAGGGTTGGCGTCGACCTGCTGGAGGTAGTCGTTCAGACCGGCCTGGGCGGCCTCGTAGGCCGCATTCCAGTTCAGGTTGCCGGTGGTGAGCGGGAGCTGGTTCACGGTGGTGGTAATCACCACCAGAGGCACCGTAGCCATGAGGGCCAACGCGGCGAGCACGATGAGCATTGCCTGGCCCGACTGGTCCCTGGCCCTGCCAAGGCTGCGGCACATTCGAACGAACGAGGCGCTCAGCATGAAGACCCCTTGGCGGCGCTGCACGCGTACTCGACGTTCCAGACCTCGATCGTATTGTCGGCCAGGGTCGTCTTGGTCACTTGGGGCGCACCAACGCGGGGGCTGTCCATCGTCAGGGTGACGCCTATGGAGGTGTAGTAGCTATAAGTCGTACCGTTCGGAGCGACGACTTGCACTGGGTTCGGGACGGTGAACGTGCTTGAGGGATCCAGGTTCGACAGCAGCGTGACCGGAGCTCCCGCGTTCTTGCTCATGGTCAGCGTCTGGCTGCCAGAAGCGCCGGAAACGAGCTTGAATTCGATGGTCGGTGTAGCTCCGTCGAGGTTCGCGGTAAAGATCAGATCGGGGTTGGGCGCGCCGGTGGGTGCTGCTGTGGACGTCGCCGCACATCCGTAGAGCGGGGTAGGAACAGGGGTGCACCAGGAGTTGGCCGCGTGGACGTCTCGGACGATCGTCTGCTCGGCAACCTGGAGCTGGTCGATGGCCTGGGTCGACTGGGACATTCCGTTCGCGCGGCCATTGAGCACCGTCACAGAGGAGTCGACCGAGACGATCACGAGGGCGAAGATCGCCATTGCAACGACGAGCTCGATCACCGTGAAGCCATCTTCACGCCAAGTGCGGGTAAAGGACTTCGACGCGCTCGCCGGACGATCATCACGATGAGGCTGGTGCCGCCGGAGGCGATGACCGGGCCATCGTTGACCGAGATGCCCGCCTCCTTCTCCGTAGCGTGCGAGTCGGGTCATGAGACCGGTATCACGATCGTGTTACTCGACAGTGGTGCTCCGCCGTTGATTTGGATTCCGGCCGTCGAGATCGTGACGACGACCGTTCCCGAGAGCAAGCCGAAGGAGGCCTTGAGCAGGAAGGTGCCGTACGGCAAACTGGAGAGCGTGTAGATCGTCGGTGTTGCCATCACGACCTGAGAGACGGCAGCAGACGTCGAAGGCAAGTAAGCAGTCGCGCCGCTGTATACGGCGGTGATCGTGTGCGACCCCACGGCAAGAGTCGAAGTGGTGTAGGTGGCCACTCCATTGCTGTTCAGGGAAACGGGACCGCCGAGCTGTGTGGCGCCGTCGTAGAACGTGATCGTGCCCGACGTCACCGGTCCGTTGGGCGCAGTGCTGGAAGTCACCGAAGCCGTGAGCGTGACGGACTGTCCAGCGACGCTCGGGTTCGGATACGTACTCAGCGATGTCTGGGTGTGGGTTTGAACCAACTGGGCCACGACAGAGGACGTCGAGGTCGTAAAGTTCGTGGCGCCACCGTATACAGCGGTGATCGTGTGCGATCCCACAGCGAGGGTCGAGGTGCTGTCGGTCGCCTGCCCAGCGCTCAACGTTCCGGTGCCAATGACATTGCCGCCGTCTTCAAAAGTCACGGTGCCGGTCGGTGTACCGGAGCCCGGAGATACCGCGGCCACCGTTGCAGTGAAGGTGACCGACTGGCCGTAGACACTGGGGTTCGCGCTGGAGGTCAGGGTGGTCGTCGTGCTGGCCTGGTTGACCACCTGGGACAGCACGCTCGACGTCGAGGTCGTGAAGTTCGTGTCACCGCCGTATACCGCTGTGATGCTGTGGGTCGCGACGGCGAGCGAGGAGGTCGAGTAGGTCGTCACTCCTGCGCTCAAGGTGCCTGTGCCTAGGATCGTGCTCCCGTCTTTGAAAGTCACGGTGCCGGTCGGTGTACCGGAGCCCGGAGAGGCCGCGGCCACCGTTGCCGTGAAGGTGACCGACTGTCCGTAGACGCTGGGGTTCGCGCTTGAGCTCAGGGTGGTGGTCGTGCTGGCCTTGTTGACCACCTGGGACAGCGCGCCCGACGTCGAGGTCGTGAAGTTCGTGTCGCCGCCGTACACCGCCGTGATGCTGTGGGTCGACCCGACGGCGAGCGTCGAGGTCGAGTAGGTCGCCACCCC
>Ga0181533_1000224_pt1 | contig 74425 bp, 73 predicted proteins | sample PEATcosm2014_Bin_45_FD_119772 | JGI IMG/M metagenome (GOLD analysis project Ga0181533, IMG submission 119772) | Peatland microbial communities from MTU Mesocosm Facility, Houghton, MI, USA - PEATcosm2014_Bin11_60_metaG | ecosystem: Environmental > Terrestrial > Soil > Wetlands > Peat | place... | reverse complement strand
TTTCCTGAAAACATACGGGGCATTGCGGAACGCTTCATCAGGATTTTTGCCCTGTCGCTCGGGCCGAATTATATCCTCATTATTTCCAATGCCGTATTTCGTGCGAGCGGAGAGGTCAAGAAAGTCCTGCTCACTATGTTCCTGGTGAGCGCCGTAAACATTATAGGAAATTTCGTGCTTGTCTTCGGCGTCCATCCATTCCCAAAGATGGGGTATACGGGCATCGCACTTTCCACAGCCCTCGCGGTAACGGCCGGGATGCTTATAAACTTCATTCTCTTCGCGTTCAGCAGGTGGCGGGCCATCTATAGAGCGCCTACAGAAATCTCGGTCAACACTGTCAAAAAAATTATCAGTCTCAGCTGGCCGGCCGCGCTTCTCCAGATCGCCTGGAATGCCGGGAGCATTGTACTTTATAACATACTGGGAAGGCTGGGCAGCGCCAGCATCGCATCTCTAGCTGCGCTTACCAACGGCCTCAGAATAGAGGCAATTATTTATCTGCCCGCGTATGCCCTAAATATGGCTGCGGCAGTACTGGTGGGGCAGAACCTGGGGGCTAAAAAAGTTGTCAGGGCGGAAGAAGTGGGATGGAAGATGGCTTCATCAGGCATTGCTCTCATCAGTGTAATGGCAATCATTATTTTCATCCGGGCCGAAGCCTTCTCATCAATAGTTACCGGCAGCCCTTCAGTGCTTAAAGAAACCGTCCGATACCTGAGATTTAACATGGTGTCCGAGCCCTTCATGGCACTGAGTTCAATTCTTGGAGGAGGACTTCAGGGGGCTGGTGACACCAAGGGAACAATGCGTATAATTATCATTGCCATGTGGGTCGTCAGGCTTCCCCTCGCCTATCTGCTTGCCCTGGGGTTAGGTTATGGAGCTGGGGGCGTCTGGACGGCAATGGTCATTTCCATGGTCATTCAGAGTATACTTATGGCACATAGATTTCGCCGTGGCCTATGGAGGAGAATGACTTTAGAACAATTTTAATGGAGAGAACATGCTGAAACTGTTTAATACCCTGGGGCGTAAGCTCGAACCGTTCACGTTACCGCACACCGGCAAAGTAACCATGTTCACTTGCGGCCCCTCTGTTTACCAGAAGTCCCATATCGGGAATTTCCGCACCTTTTTATTCGAGGATATCCTTGTGCGGTATCTGGAATATCTGGGCTATACGGTGCAGAGAGGCATGAATTTCACAGATGTCGAGGACAAGGCGATTGCTGAAGCCGGCGGACAGAGGGCGAGACTTAAACAGCTTACCGGGAAGAACATAAAGACATTTATAAAGGAAATGGGAGTCCTTGCCATAAAAATCCCCGATTACTTACCCAGGGCATCGGAAAGCATAGAAGAGGCTGTTGAACTCATAGAACAGCTTCTCAAACAGAATGCCGCTTACTGGTACCGTGGTAGTGTCTATTTTGATCCGCTGTCATTCCCGGGTTTCGGAAAACTCTACGGCCTCGATATGTCGAAATGGCCGAAAAAGAAAATACGGTTTCATAAGGACACCTACCCGGGCATTCAGTGGAACCTTGGAGATTTTATTCTTTGGCACGGCCATAAACCTGGGGACAGTGTTTATTGGGACACACGAATCGGCAGGGGCAGACCATCCTGGAACATCCAGGACCCAAGTATGATCGTCAGGTATTTTCATGAAACGCTCTCTCTATACTGCGGCGGCATCGATAACCTCTACCGTCACCACGATTACACCCTGGCCATACTTGAATCATTAAGGCATTCTGCCAAGTATCGCTTCAGGCCCATGTCCCGGTTCTGGCTCCATTGCCGGCATCTTTACGTCGATGGTCAGAAAATGTCGAAGAGCAAAGGCAATATCCATTACGTCGAAAACCTTCAGGCCTCGGGCTATACCCCTGCTGAAATCCGCTTCTTTCTTACATACTGCCATTACCGCCAGACTCTCAATTACTCGGATAGCGCAATGCTCCTGACCGCTGAAAAGCTCAGACACTTTAAAAGGACCATCAAGGTCCTTGAAAAGAAGATGCACCGTCATCAACGTGCCGACAGCCCCGCAGCACTGGCCATAAAAAAAAGGTTCGGGGAGCATATGGATAACGACCTGGATGTCAAGCAGGCATTTGATGAAATTTACGATGCGGTGGTACACACTGATTTGTCCGGAACAGGACCAGCCGATGCCGCTGCAATAATACGAGCTCTGAAACAAATTGACCAGGTGCTTCAGATCATTTTTTAAGAGGGGCCATTTCTACTCTGCCAGGGCGACACTTCCGCATCCCGGCAACAGCAGACACTAAGCGACGATATCGATAAGATTTTTCCTCATGTCCTCGGAAGCTTGAAGGGATTTAATGTTTGCCTTAAATCCTGCTTCTGTGGCAATCATGTCCACCGTTTCCTTTGAGATATCTGTTCCCACCTGACCACTCTGGCTTAACGTAACATAAACACCACCGTTCACACCTTCATTCATATTTGCCTCTGTCGGCTTAAAATCGGCAGTATTGATATTCGCTACATTGTTCGCCGTCACACTCAGTGTATCCGAATACGACTTCAAGGCACTCATAGCACTGTTAACGCCGTCGATACTCATTTTGCAGTCCCCCCTTATGACACTATAATACATGAATTTGAGCAAGTTTGACCTGTGATACATATCACAAAAAGAGGAAATATTGTTCAGGGCTGCTGAGAGGGTAATAGTGGGGGGAACAGGGGAGCAGGGAGCAATTCCTTCTCCCCTGATTCTCTTTTTGTTGTTTTCCGCCAAAAAGGGATTTATTCTTTCAATGTATTTGAGGCAAGAGCAGCCAGGACACAGCGCCTCGGCTAAATCTCGCAAGGCATCCAGCCTTGCTCGAAGGCGACGCCGGTTTATCCCGGCACACTCTCGGTCTGCCGACGCCCGCTACGGCGCCATGTCCCGCCTGCTCTTGGCTCATATTGCTCGTTAGCTGTAATCACTTCTTTGCCTTTACCTGTTGAATGCAAGCTTCAGGATCAGACAAATTATCATAGATTTATCATACCTTGCTTCAATTTATGGGAGTATTTTGACCGCGGTATGAGTGAGCCTGTATTTGAAACAGCTATCACTGCTTGCTTGCCAGAAATCCAACTTCTTCGTCTAACTCTTCAGGCGTTATCCTTCTCGAAGACTCCATTTTTTGATCTTCTCACATATGATGCGCCGTTTTGTTGCATACCGCTCCCTTATGCAGTCTGATCTGTCCCTGAATCTATGGCACTCATGAATTCAAACTGGAAAGGCGGCTCTTAACTTTTTCCCGGATAAGGCTTTCTCTGCGACCTTATCTATACTCCCCATTTCCCCAGGATACTTGATGAACGTTTTACTGTCCCAGGCGCCTTCTCGGGCAGGAACTGACGGTTGATTTTAAATATATGACTTCAGCGCGGCCCGGACCCAGATGAATCCAATCCTCTCCTGTTCCAGCCTGACAGCATGCCCAATCCTGTCATCGCGTAAATCCTCAAACAATGATCGCTCCTCTGCAGCAAGTCGTAGCAGTTCGCGGCCTACCGGTTTGTGTTCTTTGACCCATAGATGCTTGTGTGCCATCAGTGTCTCACGATTCATCAGGAAAGACCCGGCGTGGGGCAGATGCGACCGCAGTTGATCAAGAATGGCAAAACCATGTGTATCGATATCGCCCCAATAATGTATCGGACATCTTTGCAACCACTCAGCCTGTGACAGAACCTCGAAGCCGTATCCTGCGCCGAATATAACCATACTTTGCGGCAGATTCGGGAAAGCAAGAAAGTTGATCTCATTTTCTGTTATAAACACACGGCTGACTTCCGGAGAGATACTTTTGAAGGCATTCTGATTAATGGCTATATCCTGATCAGCGCCCGAGGGCAGCAAGGCCAGAGTGGGATCCAAAATGCGAAAACGAATGCGCAAAGGCTTTTCCAGAAATCCATAACGGCTGCAGAACCGGCCTGGCCCGGGCGCGGCCCCAGTATCTATAGCGTCCGGCGGCAGGGCAAGATCCAGCAACTCACTTAAAGCTGCACGATGGGTCTCGATGAACTTGGTGTGGACGCCGGGAACGTCAATCTGCCGCAGATAGACTCCTGGCCGCGGATGGGTATGTATCCAGTCTATAACATCCAGAAGAAGAGGCCAGTCCTCCGCAAGTGCAAGGGACTTCAACGGGTATTTTGCAAGCCATGGCAGCAAAGCGGGTATGCGTTTGCCGATTAATTCCACAAGACCGTTGAATTGCCCGGCATCACGGCTTTTGCCTATGAAGGCAAGGGCATTATCAAGTGTGTCTATCCATATCTCCTCAGGAATGGAGTTACTGCCTATAATATGGTACCGCACCTCACGCATGACCACACGGTAGTGAGACCCACGTCGCAGATCAGAAATCCATGACCGCGCCTCTTCAAACCGATTAGCCAGTTCTATTGACGAAGGAGCCTTGAGTGCCAGACGTCTGGGGAAAAGGGTTTCGCCGCTAACCAAAGAGGCCAAAATCAGCCCCTTATCCCACATTTTTTGCACTTGAGCCCGGAGATCAGCGGGGGTTGTCCAGTTCATGATATAGTCCTGTTCATGCTTGAGCCTTCGCCTTTTCGGCGTAGTATTCCTCAATGGAAAGGTTTCGGAGTCTCGAGGAACGGCCGTCCTCGGAGTGCACAAATCCCACGCCGGATACAAATGGCTCGATGATGTGGATCTTCTGAAGCGGGGTGACGATCAAGAGTTGCAGATTCATTTTCTGAAAAAGTTTCAGTCCATATCGTGCAGACTCGTCGGAACCACGGCCAAAGGCTTCGTCAATAACAACAAAGCGGAAGGACCTTGAACGCACGGAGCCCCATTCAAGGCCGAACTGATAGACAAGACTTGCTGCCAGTATAGTATACGCAAGTTTTTCTTTTTGCCCGCCTGACTTGCCGCCGGAATCAGAATAGTGTTCGTATTCTGTTTTGTCCTCGTGCCAGCGCTCGGACGCCGCAAAGGTGAACCAGTTGCGCACATCGGTGACCTTTGTCGTCCATCGCCTGTCCATCTCGGCCTGCCCTTCACGGCCCCGGAAACGCTCGATAATCTGCCTGACTTGCAGAAACTTTGCTTCCGAATACTGCTCATCCTCGGATCCCGTCAGACTGCCTTCAGTACACGCCCTCAATTCGCTTTGAAAATCCCTGACATCGGAGTCCTGGGACGTTTGCGCTTCCAGCACGATGTAACGGCCGGGATTATAGTCTATCTGAGTCAGCGATTCGTTTATATGAGTTATACGCTCTTTGATAGTTTCACGCTCGCGGTTCAATTGAGACTGGAAGTTTGCGACCTCGCGAATGGTGTTCTCATTAAGAAGCTCCTTGAATCGCGCTTCGAAGCGAGGCAGATCATCGGCCTCCAGCTTGCCTAGCATTGAACGATGTTCGCCGGCAGCCTCGATGCTGATGTCCACATCCTGAGTATCCAGAGGATAAGCCTGGCGGAATTCGGTCATCGAGCGAATGATTTTGTCTTTCAGACGATTCAGTTTTTCTGCTTCATTATCAATCTGTCGTTGAAGCCAGTTCCTCATATCCTGTTCTCTATTGTCGCAGGACTCCACGCTCAGATGATCTTCACCAAGCGCCTCAATGCGCATGACCTTAAGCGATTCGAATCTGGCAGCATGGAGCGCGCTTGCCGGGTCGTTTAGCACCGTTCCGGTCTGCTGTTGCATGGCCACGGCATCGGTTTTTTTCTGCTCCGTCTTGGACCGCCTGTCCCTTTGCTCGACAATCAATCGTTCTGTCTCCTGCATTTCCAGCGCAAGCGTATCCAGTCTGCCGGTCAGCTCCTTGAGAAGGTCGGAAGCCGATTCCAATTGTCCCTTTTGTTCCAGAAGTCCCTCAACCTCGGCTGCAACGGGTTGCCAGTCGAGTTCCCGGAAGTCCCGGTACTCATCGAGCTTGGACAGGGTTTCCAACCGCCCCTTCAGCTCTTTCTGCTCACCCTGCAATTCGCCGATGTGACCGGCAAGCCCGGCCAATCGTATTTCGAGCTGCCGCCTCTTTTCTTCGAGAGCAGCTATCTTATTAACGTTGGTCCATCCAAGGACATAGCGGCTGCAGTCATCAATCTGGTGGCGATCGTCTTTTTCGTGCCTCTCGCCCTGGGTCTTGATCTGGCCTGCAGCCGTAACAGCGCGGGTCTCACGGCGAAACTGGTCCTGTGTCGTGCAGCAGGCAAAATCAAAACGATGTGCGATTTCCCGCTCCAGCCAGTCGTAAAAAGGAGAATCAGGTTTGATTGCAAGCTTCCGCACCAAGGACTGATTATGCAGGGCAGGCGCAGCGGCTCGCCCGGCCTTGCGCACCCGGAAATAGACAAGCCTCCCTTTAAGATGAGTGCGGGCGACCCACGCTGCCACCTGAGCATAATTGTTGTCGGGCACTAGCAGGGAAAGGCCGAAGTTGCGCAGCATTCGCTCTGCGGCGCCCTCCCACTGACTTTCCTCCTCGCGCACCCGGATAAGCTCGCCTGCAAACGGCATTTCCGACTCGGACAAGTTGAGAGCGGATGAAACGGCGGCACGCATGGCCATCTGTTCACCCGGGATGTTGCTTCGCCGGGACGTGAGGCTTTTAATCTCAGCTGAGAGCGATTCGTGCTCTCGACGCCATTGTGCAAAAGTCACCCCTGCCTCGTTCAATTCATTCTGAACCAGAGCCTCACGGCTGGAGGTGCTTTCGGTCAACTCTCCGAATGTTTTGCGTTGGGACAGAAAGTCTTCGGCAGTGCTGGCCGCCGGGATGCTCAACAATCCTGTCAGCTCGCCATAGCGTTTTGATTTGCTCCGGCGGTTAGAGCATTCCTGTTCCTTCTGGTTAATATCAGCGGCAAGACGTTCTATACGATCACCACCGTTATCGGCGATGCTGCGCCTGAGCTCGCGTTCTTCCGCCAATTGATCTTTCTTCCGATTTTCCAAACGCTGCACATTTGCATTATGTCTTACCCATTCTTCATCCAGCGAGGCGATACGTTTTTCGAGCAAGCCCAGTTTCAAACCGGCAAAGTAAGTTTTAAGCGCCTCACGACAGGCCCGTAGTTCCTCATTGCGTGCGGTAATCTCCGCATGCCGGTCGCAGTCCGCAACAAGGGGCACAAGCAGCGCCACCTGACGCTTCGCCTTCAGAACAGCCTCATGCGCACGATTGAGGTCATCAAAGTGTGCAAGCAATGCTTTTACCCGCGGCGCAACATCAAAGGGCTCCAGCATATGACTGCGCACGAAGTCGGTGAGATTGCCGACTGACTTCATGGATACTGTCTGGTGGAAGAGCTCCAGCGCCTGCTCGTTGTCTATGCCGAATCTGCGGCGGAACCATGCGCCATAGGGAGGGAAACTGTCAAATACTTCAGTTCCGGCGCCGCGCAATCGCTTTCTAAGGGCGGTGATATCGGAACCAAACCGAGAGAAGTCGGTTATAATAGAAAGGTCGCAGGTCGCCCCGACAAAAAAACGCGCCGGCTGACCATATTTATCCTTTATCCAGAACACTTGCGCCAGTGTGATTGTCTGATCATATCCCGCATTGTGAAATACGCCAAGGATCACTGAATAACTGTTTTGGTCTCTCAATGCGACAGGTCTGGCAGCCCCGCTTAACTCATTCCGCTCGGTCTTGTAATGTCCGAGCACGTAGGAACGCAGGGTTCGTTCCCTGGTGTCGGCCCCGGCAGCTTTGTTGTAGGCTATACGCTGTGCCGGCACCAGAAGGGTCGTCACTGCATCCACCAGTGTCGTTTTGCCCGAACCGATGTCCCCGGTGAGCAGGGCATTCCTGCTGTTAAGCTGCAGGGTCCAAATCCGGCTGTCAAATGTTCCCCAGTTGAACACCTCGAGTCGCTTCAGGCGAAAGCCCGAAAGCGAATCGTCGGCTATGAATTCCAGATCCAATGACTCACTCATCCCGTATCCGATCCTGTCCGTTCTTGTCGAGCATTGCCCGGTACGAGGCGAGGCGTTTGTCAAATTCCGCCAGCCACTGTGCATCAACAAACGCCTTGAGGATGCGCTGCACTTCAAACACAGGCGGCTGCCCGCTTTGCTGCTTCAAACGGCGCACAAAACCCAGATCCGCAATCTTGTTGATGTGACTGTCCACCTGATCGACAAGTTTGGCCTCGTTGCTGCTCTCGGGCAGAAACACGCGGATAAGCTCAGCTACTTCATCCCGGGACAAAACGAGACGTGTATCGCCTCCGCCTGCATCGAACTCGGCCAGTTTCCTGCGGAGCAAGGCCAGCAGGAGGCTCACCGGAAAAGAGAGCTGGCGTCTTGCTACAAGACGGGGCAACTTTGTTGCCGCATCATCTTCGCTATCCGCGCATGACCGTAGAAAGGCATAACCCTCGGCCTCATCCAGCACCAGTTCCACGCTGAGAACAGCCACATAATCGCGCACTCTGGCTTGCATGCCAAGCAATGCATTCCAGAGATCAGGAGAGCCCTCCTGATAAATTACTCCCTTCAGGAGAGGCACCACTATTGAAGACAAATCATGAGAGACTGTGTTCTGTGTCTCAAAATCTTTTTCTTCCATCTTTATCTCACGAAGATCACTTGCGGCAGTTGCGCTTTCTTCAAGCAAGTTTTCATATCTTCATCGCCCTCATGTTCAGTATTTTTCCAGAAGATTATTTCTGTCTCTTCCTCATCCACGACCGCATTGAAATCTTCGGTTGCCAACTGCAGATAAGCTATCAATTCTGCAAGCCCATGTTGCAAGGGCCTGGTCTCGATAAGTTCCCGCAGTGTAATCCGGGGATGCTCCTGCAACGCATTTCGGATATGCCGCGACAACTCCGCCTTGTCGACCACCACCTGGGAAAATAGAGCGGCAGCATTCATATCCTCATCGCCCGGCTCCAAATCGATACCGGGGATAAGGGGCTTGAAAGGAGGTGTGTAGAGCCGGCGCTCCATCGGCAATTCAATATCGGCGCCTATGTCATTTATCTGCATGAAATCCCCTTGGGGATGTGTATCCCTCAGCGCCAGGGCTCCGGCCTCGATGCCATGCAGGATATCCATAATGCGACGGTTCTCCAGCCATGTTTGATCGTCCAGAAAGCGGCGCAATTGCTGCGAGAGTTGCGCCACCATGCGTTGGGTATGTTCCCCTGCCTCCAGCCAGTCATAATGCACACGCCGGATACGGGCATCAGGCGCCAGTTCGACCACAGGCTTCAGGGTCAATGCCCGTTCCAGCAGTTGCGTCAGTTCCTCCTGCCGGCTGCCTGACATAAGAAAATCCCAAAAGGCGCGAAAACTCCTGCCCTGGTCTGATTCGGCAATAGCATCCCGTTCGCCCATGATCTCTTCCAGCAGGGCGCCTTTACTGCCGTCCCATAATGCCAGGCGTTCACGCACGCGTCTGTCCAGAGAGCGGAAGTTATGCTCCACCTCACGAAAATCAGAGAGCAGTTCGCGCGCCAGCGCAATGAACTGCAGAAAACGGTCTTTTACGGCGGTCTCCGAAAGCGTGGGGATATCGCCGGACCTGATGCGGTCCATTTCCGCATCTATCTCTTCGCGCCGTTTGCGCAGTTCCGTCATGCGTGTCTGAGGGTCGGTCTCGCTTCCCTCGCTGAGCTGCCTGAGCAATGTAAAAAGTGTCAGCAGGCGGGATTCAGTGCCGACAAAGGACCTTTCAGTCAGCGTGCTCAGCCAGGCTATCGCCTTCTCGGTTGCCGGAGTGAGATCGAAATGAGGCTCATCCGAGCCTGGTGGATAGAACTTGCGCATCCATCCCTTCTCATTTGCCGCCCAATCATTGAGATAGTCGACTGCCTGCTTGGGAAAGGCATCTGCCCCAAGCCTTTCGCGCAACCCAAACAACTCGTCCTCAAGTGCTTCGGCAAGATCTGCCTGGGCCATTACCCGAACGTTCGGAACGATAAAAACCCTATGTAGAAAACTGACCACCAGCGGTGCATGGACGGAACGCAACATCTTCCATGCAGGGTGTTTCTGACTCATCATATCGAGGGTAATATAATCCATCACAATCACTCCTCAGTAACTAGCTGAGAACTCCGCTCATACGGATGATCCAGCTGATCCGGTGCAAAAAACAATCTGAGACTCTAACAATCATCGCTGTTCTTTCCGCTTCTAAGCAGGCATTCCATATCATAACAGGCTACGTTGAAATGTTGGAATAAATATCGCAACAATTCGAACTTGGCGATTAGCAGTGTTGAAGACTCTTTGAAACAGGTAATTGCCGACAATAATCAAAAGATTTGAATTGATAATAGGAAAGGTATACAAAGACAAGAAATCCAGTGGCTGGGCAATGTGCAAGCCGCACAAGCACGGCAAGGCCCCGAAAAAGAAAGCAAGAACAGCTGCTTTGGAGCAACATATGGACAGGAAAATCGCCGAGCCCATCGCTCAATCACAACAGTCGGCGTTTCAGGGTGAAAATGGAATGGCATAACTTATTGAAATTCAAAGTGGAGTTGAACAGGATCGAACCGTCGACCTCATGAATGCCATTCGCTACAGGGTTAATTTAGACAGAGGGTCTGGACAACTAGATAACTTATTGAATTAATGACACATATTTTCTTTCTGTACTGTTCGATATTTTCTGTCTAATACTGCCCTTTCGATATGTTCTGCTACAATTTTACTACAGTCGCCTTAGCAGGGTTATTTCAAATCTAAAAACTCTTTCAGAGTACCTTCCATGGAAAGAAGATCATTTTGAGAGAGCCTTCCTATTTTTTTGGAGATTAGTGACTGCTCAATAGTTGATATTGCTGTTTTGATTACAGATGGTTTTAACAGACCAGCTTCCTGCCAGTTTGTGATGAGGCACTCTCCAATTACAATCGCTTTCCCTATCTGACTCGTTACAGCCATAATAACTACGTCAGATGAGATATTGTTATAGGTATTAGAGCTTATGATTACGGCAGGACGCTTCTTATGAACCGCCTGGTTGCTGAAGGGGAACTGGACGAGTACAACATCTCCCTTTTCATAAGCCGTCATAGACAGCATCCTCGTCGTTATTCCATATTTTCTCAAATGCTGGGCTTGAAAGTTCCTGTGATGCTTTGGCGAGGATAGTTTTTTCCTTTTTAGTCTCTAGAAATTGGATAAAGTCAAAAACCTCTGCAAGAAGGTTCTCCGGCAGCTTATCGATCTCGTTTTTGATCATATCTTTAACGGACATAATTGACCTCCTTCACATCTAGTAAAATTATAATTCAATTAGGCCATCTCTTTCCATGCGTCCGTCATTTTTCGCCCTGACCTCTTACATTTTACTACAGGCTCAACAGCAAACTTATTTAAATTCTCTCGGAAACTCTTTTAGAGCCCTTCCCCGTGATACGAGAAATACTACTGGTGAATAATGTATATTACCATTATTATGGCTGATCTATGGTTAGAAGAAAAACTTAAAACGCAGCAGCCCAAGCTTTTTGATATTCTTGAAGCTATAAAAAAGTCATGCCACGAAATCTGGAAAGATCGTTTATTGCCTTGGTTCACTAACCATGATTGTGAACACTCCGCAGAGGTGGTTTATATTCTTGGACAAATTCTTGAACCAATAAAAGGTCACGATACTTTTCTCACCGGGCATGAACTGTTCATACTTCTGTCAGGGGCCTACTTGCATGATATTGGAATGCAGTGTTTAAAAGTTAATGGACTTGCAATAGATAAGTTGACAGAAGCAGAGTACGACAAAATACGGAAGATGCATGCTGAGTCAAGCTATCGGATAATATTACAGAGGTTAGATCCGAAGTTAGATAGAGACGACTTTCATCTGCCGAGCATCGATGAAGAATATCTTCCCGTCATTGCACGTATATCAAAAGGCCACTCAACAGATTTTTTTGAAGAGATAATAAGCGAGTGTAAGAACGATCCCCCAGCGTGCAAAAACAGGCCAGTGAGAGGAGAGTTGCTTGTATCACTTCTAATGATAGCAGATGAACTTGATTTGTCTCGCAAGCGAGTCGATTTTGCTGAAACGGCGAAATTTAAACTATCTAATTTTTCGCTGCTTCACTGGTATAAACATCATTATATTGACTTGGTAAATGTCGAAAATGGAACGATAACGATAGTATTGAGATTTCCTCCGAATGCAGATGACTACGAGGCACTCTTCAAAGAATTGATTGATGTAAAACTAAGAGAACAAATAGACAGAGCTAATCCCTACTTGAGGGCTTCATCCAAAGGTTTGCTACATCTAAATCTTGAAATAGTTTTTAATATACGTACTGATATAACGAATTTTGCAAGGGAATTGCCCGAAGAGGTTTTGCCAGAATTAAAGAAGGTATTAGGGAAAAATACCGTTTCGGAACATTCAGGGACTGAGCTGAATAAAACTTTTCCGATAATTCCTAAACCATCATTGATTTTTACTGGTAGGGAAGAAGATAAGAGAAAGTTTAAAAAGGTTTTTGATAATGCAAGTTTTCTCTCTATAGAAGGACTAGGCGGAATAGGCAAGACCGAGTTCGCGGCCAAATGCGTCGAAGAGTTACCGCCTAAGAAACAGGTCGTCTGGTTTGAGTGTTTGTTAGGTTCAAAACTCGATAGCCTAATTGAATACTCAGGCTATCCCGAAGTGCTTAAAGGCGATAATAAGACTGAGCTGGCAAAATACAGCGGATTCAGAGACCTTATTGAGCGTGATAATAAAGTTATTTTTCTCGATAATTTTCAAGATATCTTAGATGAGTCTTTTAAAGACTTCTTCAAGATGTCTGAAAAATACCTGCGCAATGCAAAGATAATCATAATCTCGCGGGAGCATCCTGACATAGGCATAAGAGTAGCGCCTGTTGAATTGGAGGGTCTAAAAGATGATGCTTTACTGTATGCAAGAAAACTTGTGGAAACATACTATTCAAATGTAAGAGAAAGTGATGACGTACTTCACCAGATATGCGACAATGTGGAAGGGCATCCTTTAGCCATCGATCTGTCGCTGCAACTGCTCAGTTACGGTGAATCTCCAGATCAAATAATCAGGAAAATAATTGATTCGCCCGACAAGAGCACGGAGTTGAGCAGGAGATTGCTCGATGAAATATTCGATCATCCGAAAAGTACCGCAGAGGAAAAGAGACTCTTGCTGAACTTTTCCGTTTTTAGAGCGGAAGTAGAGAAAAAAGGGATTGCTTACCTATTCGGAGAACCGGCGCTCGACATGACTCTGAGGTCTTTATATGATAAAAAAATGCTCTCCCGCTCTAAAGAATTTTTTGGAACGCATCCTTTAATTAGAGAGTTCTGCTATCAACGGCTTGAAGATAAGAAAGCAATGCATTGGAAGGCTGCTGAATATTTTAAGGCACAAAGGAAAGAACACTTTGTCACCCTCTTGGAAGAAGAACAGTATTATCATCTTTTTACTGGTGAATTTTATGAAGAGAGCGCTGAGTTGGTCTGTCAAACAGGTGAAGGATTTGTTCGCACGGGGCATACGAACACCTTACTAGAGATGGTAAACAAAGTTAAGTCGAAGGGAATAGACAGGGCAGAATTCTATGTATTTCTCGGGGATATCTCAACAATACGTGGAGAATGGCCCGAAGCAACATCTTATTATGAGCAAGCCTTTTTGTTCGCAGGTGTTGCCGAAAAAATAATGGCTGAGGCATATGTTAAACTCGGAGAAATTTTGTACCTGAAAGGCAGTGTCAAAGAAGCTCTGAAATATTTTGAAGATGCTCGTGATATATGCCTAAAAGGTGGATATAAAAAAGAATTGGCGAGAGCTATCGACGACATCGGGCAGTGTTATAAAACTTTTGGAAACCTTACGCTTGCTGAGACACACCACATAAGTGCAATCGAGATACGCAGAGAAATTGATGATCGTGAGGGCCTTGCAACTTCGTTTATTCGAATTGGGAGAATTTTAAAAATACGAGGGGAATTAGATGCTGCTTTGGACAAGTATAATCAGAGCCTGTCAATCTTCCAAGAGATAGAAGACAAGCAGGGCATTGCTAGTTCTCTTTCGAATATTGGGCAAATCTTCCGCCATAGAGGGGAATTAGATGCCGCTTTGGGCAAATATAATGAGAGCCTGGCAATTTCCAAGAGATAGGAGACAAGAAAGGCATTGCTGATTCTTTCTCTAATATTGGGAACATTTTTTTTACGAGAGACCATTTAGATGCTGCTTTAGAAAACTATGATACGTGCCTGGCAATCTGCAAGGAGATAGGAGACAAGAAAGGCATTGCAATTTCTCTTTCGAACATCGGGAGCATTTTTCAGACTAGAGCCGAAGCTGACAAGACCTTGGATAAATATTTTAATACGGCCTTGGATAAATATAATGAGAGCCTGGCAATCTTCCAAGCTATAGGAAGCAAGGAAGAGATTGCTGCCTCTCTTTCGAATATCGGGGGTATTGCTAAAAAGAGATTTGAATTAGATAAGGCTTTGGAAAAGTATACTGAGAGCTTGACAATCTACAATGAGATAGGAGACAAGGAAGGCATAGCTGCTATGTATAACAACTTTGGACTTCTTTTCTCAAGCAAAAAACAGCTTGATAAAGCATATGACAAATATAATTTAGGCTTAGAATTGGCAACCGAAATAGGCGACAAGTACTAGGTTGCCAGAGGTTTTCATAATCTTTCAAGTATCCTGTTAAAACAAAAAAAGTATTTACATTCACTTCTAAACTTATTTAAATCTCATGCTCTCCAGAAGCAAATGGGGTTCAAAAAAATCGCAACGATCTCATATATTCGTGGAATACGAAAAGAGGTAAGATTTAAAGAGTTTTTAAAACTCGCTGCTGAAGCCTTTGCTGCACTGCCCGACGATTTCAAGCCGTTTGTTGATCTTGACGAATTCACAAAGGATGAAACGTTTCATGTTAAAACTCAAAAAGTTGGAGTTAATGATCCCTGCCCATGTGGAAGCGGCAAAAAATATAAGAAATGCTGTGGAAGATAACGGATAATGGTTACAGCAAAAATCAGACCTCATAATAAAAGCATAAAAAATAATGCACCTGAAGCTACCGCTATTGTCATTGATAATTCCATCATGTAAATCTTAAGCCGCTTTTCCTTAGTGTTCCTTCCAAGAGCGTTGAACAGGGAATCAGTAACGATACTGGAAGGTAAGTTATTGAAAAGGTTAAGTGGAGCTGAACGGGATCGAACCGTCGACCTCTTGAATGCCATTCAAGCGCTCTCCCAACTGAGCTACAGCCCCAACGTCTTATAATTTAAACATTTTTCACATTGCCTGTCAAACTGTTTTCACTCATCCTGTTAAATTTCTGATAATTTAAAGATTTTCCTGCCCCTGAATACATGGTCTTTATTGTATGCTTGCAAATTTATGCAAAATTGCTAGAATTAAATAAACTCTACATCGTGTTGAATACCTGTCACAAACTATAGTGTTAACAATCCTATGAAAACAAGGAGGTAGAAATGAAAAAAAGCATCTGCGGATTTTTTGGATTGACCGCTTTTTTGTGGTCGCTGTTTGCTTTCGTGGGGACTAAATATACATTGGCTGAAGTGCGCTTGAATGTCAACATCGGTCCCCCGCCAATAGTTGCCACTGCGCCGCCGGAAGTGGTCGCGGTCCCTGGCTCCCAAGTCTACTTCGTGCCCCAGCCCGGACCCGGGATCGACGTATTCTTCTACGGCGGCTACTGGTGGTGTCCGCGCGGGGACCGCTGGTACCGTGCAAGCGCCTACAACGGGCCGTGGGTGGTAATTAAGCGCCGCTATGTGCCAGGCCCTGTGATAGGGGTCCCGAGGGATTACCGGGAGCGCTTCGTGAGGGAGAGACATATCCCTTACGGGGAGTGGAAAAGGGAAGGCAGGCGCGGGCCGCGAGAGGAACACAGGGAGCGGAGGGAGGAAATGGAAGGTCACGAACACAACCGCTACTAGGATAGGCCTGATATTCCGCACTCTGAGCGTTCTCTGGCCGCTTAAATGGATGCAAGCGTATTGTTGAGCGGTCGACAGCTAGCGAGTATTAATGATAGATTTTTCCTTACATGGAGACGTCCTGCGTGAAAACCGCGGGGTATTCAATAAGCACATTGTCAGCTGCGGGGAAAAAACCAGGCGGGGGGCTGGAATTCATTGCTCCTTAAGAAACCTTCAGGCCTATAGCAATAACGCTCATACAGACTGGTATCAGGCGCTTTCTCCAGGGACATACCGACATAATTGTCACTACAAAAACGTAGCAGATACAAATATGTAGGATAGGAAAAAAACGGCTTCCTCATGAAATCATATAGTTAACACCTGGTATGGTTTTAGCATTACGAGATTCGGCGAATAATTTCGTAAACGCAGACTTCAGTCTGCACAATAACAGGGGTTGGAGGAAGTTAATGAAAGAAATTAAGAGCATAACACTTGCGGTACTGGCAGTAATGGCTCTGCTCTCTTTATCAGGGGGTCTGCTTTATGCCGAAGACCAGAAACTGCCCGGGGTAGAAGCCCCGGCAACACAACCTGTTGCACCGGCACAAGCTGCTGCACCGGCGCCACCGCTCAAAATTGACACCGGAGATACAGCATGGATGATAGTTGCAACGGCGCTCGTTATGCTTATGACGTTGCCCGGACTGGCCCTGTTCTATGGTGGCATGGCAAAAGGAAGAAATGTCCTGAACACTCTGGCCATGTCTTTTGCCACATTTGCCATAGTCAGCGTTTTATGGGTCCTTTACGGTTATACCTTTGCGTTCGGAACCGATGTGGGAGGCATCATCGGCAGCGCAGAGAAACTTTTTCTGTCACACGTCGGGGTAAACAGTATCAGTGACCTCGCAAAGACAATACCCGAGTTTATATTCGTGGCCTACCAACTCACTTTTGCCGCTATTACTGTTGCGCTGGCAAGCGGTTCATACGTGGAAAGGATGAAGTTCTCTGCATGGGTCCTCTTTTCAATACTCTGGTTCACCTTTACCTATCTGCCCATAGCCCATTGGGTGTGGGGGAACGGCTTCCTGGCCAAGTTGGGCGCCCTTGATTTTGCAGGGGGAACTGTCGTTCATATAAATGCCGGAGTCGCAGGGCTTGTTGGAGCCATTATGTTGGGCAAAAGAAAAGATCCTACATATAAGCCGAATAATCTTCCATTTGTCGTAATAGGAGCAGGGCTTCTTTGGTTCGGATGGTTCGGATTTAACGCAGGCTCAGCCTTGGCAGCCAATGGGCTTGCAGGGGCCGCCTTTATGAATACCAATACCGCAACAGCTATGGCAACAATTTCGTGGATGGTTATTGAGTGGATACATGCCGGGAAACCTACTGTCCTCGGTCTGGCCTCAGGCGCGGTTGCAGGACTTGTCACTATAACCCCGGCTGCCGGTTTTGTGAATATAACGGGCTCAATTGTCATCGGGATAGCTGCAGGCGTGATTCCATACTGTGCTGTTGCATTCCTCAAGCCTAGGCTCGGCTACGATGATGCTCTCGACGCTTTTGGCGTTCATGCAGTCGGAGGTACAATTGGAGCACTTCTTACAGGTATTTTTGCCGATCCGGCGATTAACGATGCAGGCAAGGGTGTTCTCTACGGGAACCCGGGCCAGTTCATGACGCAGCTTATAGCGGTAGGCGTAACCATAGCCTATACGGCGGTTACAACCTTCATTATTTTCACGATTATCAAAGCGGTTGTAGGTATTAGGGTCGATGTGGAGCAAGAGGTCACGGGTCTTGACGAAAGCCAGCATGGTGAAAGGGCATATAACATGTAATTACAGGTTGAGGTCAAGAAAGCCTAAGCCTCAACCTTAATATAAAGGAGATAAACCGTGAAAAAAATAGAAGCGATTATCAAACCGTTCAAACTTGATGAAGTAAAAGATGCCTTGCACGGCATCGGGATACAGGGCATGACTGTTACTGAGGTGAAAGGGTTCGGCAGGCAGAAAGGTCATGTCGAACTCTACCGCGGCGCCGAATATGAAATTACGTTCGTACCGAAAGTAAAAATAGAGCTGGTGATCACTGATGCCATGCTCGACAAGGTAATTTCAACTATACTGACAACGGCCAGCAGCGGCAAGATAGGTGACGGCAAGATTTTTATTTCGAGCCTTCAACAGGCAATCAGAATCAGGACAGGTGAGACAGGCGATGCAGCTGTCTGACGAACTTTTTCCACCTGGTGCAAGCGATTGTATGACTATGGGAGGAGGTACGTTTTTGTTGCCTAACTCACTGATTTATAGTCATTGCAATTCTGCTGCATCACTTGTTATCATAAGGCCCATATGCCTGTTCTAATCTGCAAGAATATAGAGACCGAAGGTCCCGGCACCATTGAGGATTTCCTCCATGAAAAAAATATTACGTATACTGTTCTGGAGTTATCAAAGACCTCACATATCCCCGATCCTGCAGATTTCGATACCCTCCTGATGATGGGCGGCCCCATGAGCGTGAACGAGGATGATATCTATCCCTATATTAAGAAGGAAGAAAAGCTTGTCAGGGATTTTATAGCCCGGGACAAACGGGTCCTTGGGGTATGCCTGGGAGCTCAGATAATGGCAAAGGCTCTTGGGTCCAGCGTATATAAGGGCGCTGAAAAAGAGATCGGCTGGTATGATATAGAGATTACCGAGGAGGGACTCAGGGACAATCGGATAGTGCGCCTTGCAGCACATCCTCAGGCTGGAGACATTTGGAGGAAATTTAAGGTCTTCCACTGGCATGGCGAGACGTTCGACATACCGAACGGCGCCACAAGGCTCGCAAGCTCCGCACTTTATCCGAACCAGGCATTCAAATACGGCCAGAACGCCTATGCTTTTCAGTTTCATATAGAGGTGCAAAAGACTGTGATATATGAGTGGCTGAAAAACGAGGCCGTAGATCTTGAAAAAATAAAAACTGAAACGGAAAAGCTATATGATGTTTATACTGCGCGGGCATATAAATTTTACGAAGCCTTTTTTCAAACTGAGTGACGACCGACAGGAGGTGAGATATGAAGAAAATCGAAGCGGTGATAAAACCATTCAAACTCGATGAAGTGAAAGATGCCCTGAATGAGATTGGCATCCAGGGCATGACGGTAACCGAAGTAAAGGGGTTCGGCCGGCAAAAGGGTCACACCGAATTATACAGAGGCGCGGAATACGTCGTCGATTTCATACCCAAAATAAAAATAGAAATCGTCATCTCGGACGAACTGGCAACCAAAGTTGTGGATGCAATAGAAAAGTCGGCCAAAACAGGAAAAATCGGCGATGGCAAGATATTCATTTATTCGATAGAAGAAGTCATAAGGATAAGAACAGGAGAGCGCGGAGAAACCGCAGTATAAAAAAGCATATGAGTAAATCGGTATATGGGTTTATGCGTTAAAGCTCATACTAATTTGCTCATGAACTCATAAACTCATTCACTCATTAATTTAACTCAATAAGGAGGATGTATGACACCGAAAGACGTAATCAAGATGGCCCAGGAAAACAAGGCTGTGATGGTGGACTTCAAGTTCCTTGATTTTCCAGGTATCTGGCAGCACTTTGCGACGCCAGTCAGCGAATTAAAAGAAGAAATATTCGATGAGGGTCTCGGATTTGACGGCTCATCGATCAGGGGATGGCAGGCGATCCATACCTCTGATATGCTTGTCATTCCCGATCCCTCTACCGCCATTATGGACCCCTTTACAGCGCGCCCCATGATGAGCCTGATCTGTAACATTGTAGACCCGATCACAAAAGAATTCTACACAAGAGACCCAAGGTACATTGCGCAAAAAGCAGAAGCGTATCTCAAGTCAACAGGGATAGGTGATACGGCTTATTTCGGCCCGGAGGCTGAATTTTTTATTTTTGACGATATTATGTTCGACCAGAATTCGCACAGCGGCTATTATTTCCTTGATTCGGTTGAGGGCATCTGGAATTCAGGTCGCGACGAGAAACCTAACCTCGGCTACAAGCCAAGACACAAAGAGGGATATTTCCCCGTGCCTCCGACAGACAGCCAGGAGGATATAAGAACAGAGATGGTCCTTGAGATGCAGAACTGCGGCATCTATGTCGAAAAGGAGCACCACGAGGTCGCCACGGCAGGACAGGCTGAAATCGACATGAGGTTTGAGTCGATGGTCAAGATGGCAGACTACCTGATGCTGTTTAAATATATAGTCAAGAATGTTGCAAAAAGGCACGGCAAGACTGCTACATTCATGCCGAAGCCGATATTCGGAGACAACGGTTCCGGAATGCACACTCATCAGAGCATATGGAAAAACGGCAAGCCTATTTTTGCCGGCAACGGCTATGCAGGCCTTAGCGAGACCGCTATTTATTATATCGGCGGCGTTCTGAAGCACGCTAAATCCCTGGCCGCGCTTACCAATCCAACGACTAATTCATACAAGAGGCTGACCCCGGGCTTTGAAGCGCCGGTAAACCTTGCCTATTCTGCCAGAAACCGCTCAGCATGTGTAAGGATACCCACTTACTCTGCCAGCCCAAAGGCAAAGAGGGCGGAAATTCGGTTCCCTGATCCATCGTGTAACCCTTACCTGGCCTTTGCCGCAATGCTCATGGCAGGCCTCGACGGCATTGAAAACAAGATACATCCCGGCGAGCCTCTTGATAAGGACATCTACGAACTCGGCCCGGAGGAACTTGCCTCAGTGCCGACCATGCCCTCTAGTCTCGAAGAGGCCCTCAACCATCTTGAGGAAGATCATGATTACCTGATGAAAGGGAATGTATTCACCGAGGATGCCCTTGAAACATGGATAAACTACAAGAGGTCGAAAGAAGTGGACGCCCTCAGGTTGAGGCCACATCCTTATGAGTTCTTCATGTACTACGATATATAGGATAGAGTTTCAGCAGTAAAGCAAGGGGGGCTCTATCGGGTCCCCCTTGCTTTACCAATCGGGAGATGATGAGAAACATTCCGCACAATACTATTGTGATCGGCCGCATACTTAGGGATGCCAAGCTTACAACTCTCCCAAACAGACCGAGCACTGTCGAAGAGGACGTCCCCAGTGGTATGACAGGCGCAGGTGCTAACAAAAGCTGCTGTCGGAGCGGTACCGTTATTTATCGTGGCGCCCTATGCCTTTATGCTTTTTGCTTCTAGCCATAGCAACATGCAATCTCAGCTGCTGCCGATGCCGAAGTGGAGAAACTGTCAGGCAGAATAAAAGCCCTCGACCTCTGGACTCATCAACGTGATGCGCTCACAACTATGGGGTCGGGCTATGAGCAGGAATTTACCACACTTCGCCTCAAACATCTAATATAATACATAATATGAAACGGGTTAAATTCGATAACCCTGTGTTCCCTGCTACTTGCTACTCGTCACATAGGCCAATAAACGAAGGGGGACTCTATAGAGTCCCCCTTCGTTTATTGAAACTCCCCGTGGCAAGACCAAGGGAAATCCGCTGGCTATTCATTTATTTTCAATAGCTTTTGTCGTAACGTCGATCATTTCCTCCCCTTCGGTCTTGCCGAGCAGTCTGTCCATATCCAGCAATATAATAAGACGTTCATCCACTTTTGCAATACCTTTTATGAATTCGGAGCTGATATTGGATGCCATCGGCGGAGTAGGTCCAACAGTCGTAGAAGGAATTCTCAGCACTTCAGATACCGAATCAACAACAAGACCCATAGTAATGCCCTGTATATCCATGATCATTATCCGAGTCTGCTCGTTATTCTCCTTGGCGGCAAGGCCGAACTTGCTTCTGAGATTCACAACAGGAATGACCTTACCCCTCAGGTTAATAACCCCCTCTACATAAGGCGGTGAGTTCGGCACCCGGGTAATTTCCTTCATCCTGTTAATCTCCTGCACCTTGAGGATAGCCACAGCATATTCCTCGCTGCCCAAATTAAATGTAACCAGTTGTAAAAGCTCATCGCCCCCTGCCGACTTTACTGCATCTACCGAACTTTTTGTCTCTACCATGGCGCCCATATGTTACCTCCACCTGAAAAAGTAATCTTGAATTATGTAGAATTTTTATATTGTTTCCCATTATACCGAATTACGCCGTTTTTTTTCATTAACTCATTAATATAACTGCAATTCAGACAGTACTCAAGGCAAACGGTCCCAAATACTGCTGACCAGCGCCTTTTTCCGGTCCAATGTGTCCAGGATTTCCTCGCTGCTTATAGCAACAATATCAGCCAAACCCTGCAGGACGGCGCCGTCCCTTTTCAACGTCACCTCATTCCTCAGCCGCAGCATTGTTTCAATCTTCCGGTAAAAGACATATGTTTCGCTCAGCATGCTCGTATCGCAATCATTCAAAATGCCTGCCTTATTGATGCGTCGTATGGCATCAATAGTATTCTGCACCAGAAGTTCGGGATGACTCCCGCAGTGCTTCATCTGCAGATACTGAACGATAAATTCAAGCTCACCAAGCCCCCCCGTTCCCAGCTTTATATCATAGGCTCCGGCAGCCAACGATTCCCTCGAGAGTTCCTTACCGATCCTTTCGCACATTTTTTTTATTTCCGAAACCGTGATGCCGCGGCCTCTGGCAAGCAAGACTTTCCGTTTAATACTCATAAAAGACCTGTTCATATAATTGTCGCCCGTAATGGGGCGGGCCTTCAGCAAAGCCTGGAGTTCCCACGACCGGGCATGGTGTGAATAGTAAGCTGCAAGGCCTTCCAGGGAGGTTACGAGCGGACCCTTACTGCCTTCGGGACGCAGACGGGTATCCATCTTGTAAGCCATACCGTCCTTTGTGTAAGACATGGCAATCTTCAGCACATGCTCTGCTGCTTTTACGTCATCGACCGATGGCTCATTACGCGTTAAAAATATTATATCCAGATCAGAATTAAATGTAATTTCGCGCCCACCCAGCTTCCCAAAGCTGACTACAGAGATTGACGGCGCCGAATCCATCACAAGCAGTGCCACAATGGTCTCTGCAACCTTGCTAAGCGACTTCATAAGCTCCAGTATCTCGATCTGCCTGTCCAAAAACAGAATTCCGAGCCTGACCTCTTCAAGCCTTCTAAACAGACGGACAGCGGTATATGTCCCGTGGAGCCCGGCAAGCGCCGTCAGTTCTTTTTTCAGCGTTGTGGGCCTCTTTTTCCTTACTTCACCTTCTGCAAGAGTGTCCAGGTATACCGTGTTGCTCATAAGTATTTTTGAAAGGTACTCGCTGTGAGAGAAGATGAAAGTGAGACTGGAAATTAATTCCATCCGCTGAGCTATTGTTTCCAGATATGCTTCTTTTGTAGCCATGAGAGCCGTGAAATCAACGAGATGAAGCAGTGCGAGGTCTGGGTCAGTGCTTTGCAGCGCACCGTCGATGAAGCGGGGCAAAAGATCTTCGAGGAGCCTTCTCCCCCGTATTGTCTGAAAAAAATTGGCCGTATTCCTTATCTTCATTAAATAATGTATTGCTCTCTTCGTATCCTTTACCCCTTTTTTTGAAAGCTCTTCCGTCAGAAGCTGCTCATCAGGCATATCCATGTCCCAGAACTCGGCGCTAAGGATGCCAAGATCCGATGACCCTGTATCGTTTCCGACAAAAAGAAGTGAATCGTATATGGATCGCACCTTATGCCTTCTCTTTGTCAACTCCTCTAAGAAAGCTGTCCCGTTATCGAAACCCATGCGTTTGCCGAGGATGTCAATCTCTCGTTCACCTGCAGGGACAGTGTGGGTCTGGATATCGTTCATCTGCTGGAGGCGATGCTCAAGCGTCCTCAGAAAAATATAGTTATCAAATAGATGGTGAAAATCCTCGTAGCCTATCAGCCCCTTCTGCAAGAGATGGTGAAGGGTGCGGAAAGTGCTCCTGTCCCTGATCAGCACTTCTTTCCCCCCGTAAATAAGTTGGAATATTTGTATGAAAAACTCTATTTCCCGTATGCCGCCGTAGCCCCTCTTTATGTCCATGCTCAGCGTGCGACCCGTCAAAGTCGTGTGACTTTTCTGGGGCCTCGGTCCGGATTTTATCTGTTCCACCTGCGACTTCATGCGTCTTATTTCGTCGATTGCATCAAACCCGAGATATTTCCTGTAGACAAAAGGCCGTATCATCTCCAGGAATTCCTGCCCCAGGGCCGAATCGCCAGCCACAACACGGGCCCTGAGAAGCGCTGCCCTCTCCCATAGCTGTCCCCAAGACTCGTAATACTCCTCGTGCCCCCTCAACGATAGAGCGAGGCTGCCGTGCCGCCCCTGTGGCCTTAACCGCAAATCGATGCGGTACGCAAAACCGTCGCCTGTGTTGGCGGAAAGAAAGCGAGTATACTCTTCTACAAGTTTTGAGTAGTATTCAAGCGCAGTAATCTTATTTATGGTGGCGCCAGGAAATGTAGTCATCCCGGCTGTCTCTCCTTCGTCCCTGTAGACGAATATGATATCTACATCAGAGCTGTAATTAAGTTCTTGTGCACCCAGCTTACCAAGTCCTATTACGACTAATGTGTTGCTCCCGGGACTCCCGTACCGCTGCGCAATAAAGGGACTTACAAAAAGCAGGGACTCATCCAATACAACATCAGCGAGATTGCTCATATCGAGCATTAAGGATTGGAGATCAGCCAGCTTCAGAATATCCTTAAGAGTAATGATAAGAAACTTCTGCTTTCGGAAGCGCCTCACTGCGCTCATGCCTTCACCTATCGAAGCACAGGAAATGAGTATGCTTCTTAGTTCATTCCGGAGATGTGACTTTTCAAAAGATTCCTCCAGATTATTGAGTGCATGGAATAAGGCATCCGGGTATTGCATAGAATAATTTGCAAGAAACTGGCTATATGAAAACAGCATGGCTGCCCGGGACAAATTATGCTTTAGTTTCCCCTCATACCCGGGGTTTTGCGATAGGAAGGCTTCTATGTTATTGACGGCACGTTCGGGATCAGGACAGGATGATAAGTAGCTTTTCACTTCTCATTTTGCCACAGGCGAGGATCGAGTGAATCGCGCAGCCCCTCTCCGACAAGATTATAACTTAGCACGGTAATGAGAATGGCAAAGCCAGGGAAGAGTGACAGCCACCACGCAACAGTGATATAGTCCTTGCCGGACGTAAGGATATTCCCCCAGCTGGCTTGAGGCGGCTGCACACCGAGGCCGAGGAAGGAGAAGGCTGATTCCGTCAGAATCGCCCCTGCTATGCCGAATGTGGCAGCAACAAACACAGGAGAAAGGGCATTAGGGATAATATGCCTGAAGATAATACGGGAATCATTTGCGCCGATGGCCCTGGCAGCCAAGACAAAGTCTCGCTCTTTGAGTGTCAAGAATTCAGCCCTGACAAGACGTGCCACATCCATCCAGCCGGTAAGCCCTATAACAATCATTATTATATTAATGCTCGGTTCAAGGACCGCGATGGCCGCAAGCATGAGGAAAAATGTGGGGATTGAAAGCATAATATCAACAAAACGCATCAGGACAGCATCCACTATCCCTCCATAGAATCCCGCAACGGCGCCAATGACCGTCCCGATCGTAATAGCGATGCCTATTGCAATAAACCCTACGCTGAGCGAGATCCGGCTCCCCCAAATTACCCGCGACAAAACATCCCTCCCCAGATCGTCAGTACCGAAAGGATGAGCGCTATCCGGAGGTGAGAGCACATTATATACATTAATCGTTGCAGGTCCGTATGGCGCTATAAGCGGCGCAAACAGTGCTACCGTAGCCAGTATCAATATAATGATCAGCCCTGTAACAGACAACGGGTTTTCCCTGAATCGTCTCCACACGATCCGTATCATTCCTTCACCCTGATCCTGGGGTCCACGAAAGCATAAGATATATCGGCAATCAGATTGCCGATCAGAGTCAATATGGCGCTAATGACAAGTATGCCCATTATCGTTGGGTAATCCCTTGACATAGTGGACATCCAGCCTAACTGTCCAATTCCCGGAATAGCAAAGATGCTTTCAAAGATTACCGACCCTCCGATAAGCCCCGGCACGGCAAGACCAAGGATAGTCACAATAGGCATAAGGGCATTTCGAAGAGCATGGGTAATAATAACTTCTGACTCCTTCAGGCCCTTTGCGCGAGCGGTCCTTATATAATCCTGCCTGACCACCTCAAGCATGCTCGACCGGCTGTATCTGCTAAACCCCGCAATACCCCCAAATGCGCTCAACAACACCGGCAGAATCAGATGCCTTGCCTGGTCCATTACTCTCTCAAAGAAAGTCATACCGGCCACATCGATACTCTGTATTCCCGATATAGGGAGCAATCCAAGGGAGACTCCGAAAAGGAACATCATAATCAAGGCTAGCCAGAAGGCCGGCGTTGAGAAGCCGAGAAATACAAACAAGGTTGTCAATTTATCAAAAAGAGAGTATTGTTTCACAGCTGACAGAACACCTAAAGGTATTGCTATGATAATGATAAGGAATAAGGAAAGAATATTGATCTTCAGAGTGACCGGAATCCTTTCTCTTATTTTATCCGTGACCTTTTTGCCGTCGACAAACGACGTTCCGAAGTCCAGTTTCACAAACCTTTTGAGCCATTCACGATACTGAACATGCAGCGGCTTATCGAGACCGTAAAGCCTCTTGAGGTTCTCTCTTGCCTGGGCAGATGCCTTGAGAGACATTTGGGCTTCAACCTCCACAGGGCCTCCGGGGGCAAGATGTATGATGAGAAAGGAGATGAGAGTAATGCCGAAAATAAGGGGGATCATTGACGCAAGGCGTTTAAGGATATACAAAGACATATATCTAACTTAATGGAATACGGAAGCAAAGTCAACAATAGATCGGTCTGTTTGTTTTTACTATGGATCAGCTGGGCTTTCAGTTATCCAACAATACCTATGACGAAGCAATCACAAGCTGCCGCAGCTATAGTATCTTTGCATCTCATCCGTATAAGTGCCGTCTTCATTATAGATGATAAGGGGTTTTTCTATTTTCATTCCGGCCCTGGCTCCCTTGGCTGCATCAATAAGAAGCATCTTTGCATCAGAAGACGCAGTGGAATGAACGCACCTGACCCGTTTTACTTCCAGCCCGTTGTCCCTCATAGCGCTTATTATCTCGGCCAGCCGCTCCGGCAAATGAATAACGCACATCCTTCCGTGATGTTTCAACAGGGCCGCGCCTGCCTTTACCAAATCTTCCAGTGAAAGCAGTATTTCATGCCTGGCGATTGCCTTTTCATCATCTGGATTGATCAACCCTGAGTTTATCCTTCTGTATGGCGGGTTTGAGACAACAAGATCGAAGGACGAGGGATGAAGCGCGGAGGGGCATCGTCCGTTATCAGAGGACAATGATCTTATATCCATCCTGATCACCCCGACCCGTTCCTCAAGCCGGTTTAATGCAATGTTCCTCTCTGCAAGCCGGGCAAGGCTTTCCTGAAGTTCGATCAGCTTGACCTTTGCTCCAGGGCATTTCATGGCCAGGAGCAACCCTATAATTCCCGAACCTGTTCCGAAGTCAGCGATGTTCTTTGCTGCCGGCCGTTCGGAAAAAGAAGCAAGCAGCAAAGCATCCACGGAAAAACGGTAACCCTTTTTATTCTGCTGCACCTTGATGTCTCTCAAAAAGTCGAGCGTAGTCATATGAAGATTATTTGAAGTGCTTAGCCCCACCATCCTCGCATGTGACATGGATATGGATCCGAGCCTCTTCGTTTGAGAGGAAATAAAATCTATATCCTTTCTCTCTGGAAACTGACGGACTCACCTTATTCTATTTAATATTATTTAAGTCGATTTTGCAATCTCATCAACCACGAGGGACCTAAGCTCTTTAATCATTCTCCGCTGCCTTGCACCTTAAACATAGCGGCCATCTCACGCAGGTTGTCCGAGAGCCTGGAAAGCTTCCGGGTAATAGCACTGATCTGGCTGATGGCCTCAGTGGTCTGGCTGGATCCTGTCACTATCTCGCGCAGGGCCACCACCACCTGGCTGCTTGCTGTCTTCTGCTGTTGAGTAGATAGGGATATCTGCTTTGCCGAGTCTGCGGTGCTCTGGGCCCCGTCCACTATCCCCAAGAGAAGGTTGGATGTCTGGCTTGAGTGTTCCAAACCCTTTTGGATGCCCTTAGACCCCTTCTCCGAGCTAATGACCAGCCGGTTGATCGCCTCCTGGATTTCGTTGATCTTGCCCTCGATCTCGCCGGTGGATTCCATGACGCTGTCCGCCAGTCTCCGGATTTCTACCGCAACCACACCGAATCTCTTGCCGGCTTCACCCGCACTGGAGGCCTCTAATGCAGCGTTGAACGCGATGAGTTTGGTCTGGTCAGCGATGGTATTAATGATCTCCATCACCTTGGATATCTCCTTGGATTTCCGTCCCAGTTCCACTATTTCCCGGATGCTGTTGAGGTTATCGCCGTTAATATCGTTCATCTTCATTATCACCGATTCCACGGCGCTGGCGCCTTGTTTTGTGTCATCCCACGTCTTCGCAGCGATCTCCACCACGGCTTTGGAATGGTCGGCAATCTGGCTGGATGAGGCGGAAAGCTCTTCCATTGTTGAGGTGATTTCAGCCACGGCAGCAGATTGTTCAGACGCGACAGTCGCCTGCTGTTCCACTGCCCTCGACACTTCACTGGAGAAAGAGGTAATCCCCATAGCAGCCTCGGAGAGTTTACCTATGGCAGTTTGAAGTTTATCGGCATACTGGTTGAACCAATCAGCCAGTTCTCCAATCTCATCATTGCCTGCCTTGGGTACTCTCACCGTCAGGTCGTGATCCAAAATCTTCAATGCGCCGGTGACAAGAGCAAGCGGCTTAATCATGTATTTTCCCGTAAAGTAACTGACTGCCAGATAAAAAGCGATGATAATAACCAGGGAAATCAGAAGCGCCTTTGTGACAAAAGCTGAGGCTTCACTGCTTATCTTCGTCCTTTCCTTTGCCACTAGCGCATCAATGTCGTCGATATACATCCCTGTCCCGATGGTCCAATTGAAGGGCTTGTAAAGCCGCACATAGGAAAGCTTCGGCTGCTCTTCCGTCAACCCCTTTTCTGTTGGTTTGGGCCATAGGTAACGCACATAACCCTCGCCATGGGCATTGCATTTTTCAATAAAGGCGCTAAACAAGTTCTGTCCGATCCCCTCGGCGCAATTGAATTTGGGGTCATTCAAGACCTTCCCATTTAGGGAGGGAATGGTAGGATGCATGATCATGCGGGGATACGGTTGCCCCATGTCATTAATCCAGAAATACCCGCTAGTACCGTACCGCAGGACCCTGAGGACCTTCTTCGCCTGCTCTGCCTTCAGGCCCGCAATGCTATTGAAGGCGAGATCGCTGTAGTTTTTCAGTGCTTCCTTATTTCGTGACATAAGCACTTCCCTGTATTCTCTCAGCCTCGCCTCGCCCCTCGAGATAAAGGTCGTAGTTGTTATATATGAAAAAACCATGATCCCTATGAACATCGGTAAAATCGAAAAAAAGAGTATCCGACTTTTCAGCGAAATACGGACATTGGCAAGCCTCTTGTTCAGCAAAGTCATTACGTTTCCTCCTTTAGAGAACAAACATCATAAACATAAGGGAAATAATGAAAACGGAAATATGTGGCATTGTGCCTGCAGGTTTTTTTCTGATAATCTTCACTGTCGCAGTTTAGTGAAACATGCGATGTTGTCGTTGAAAGCCACGCCCTCGCTTCTCTTGACACTATCAAAAGATTTCCTGCAATAATTAATCGTCGGAATTTGCGTTATCAAATGTCATCAACATAAACATTTATATACGTTATGTTTTGGAGGTCTCATTAATCAATTTCATCAGCGCCTCAAGCAATTCCCCTTCTTTAACCTGTCCTATTACTTCCCCTTTTTTAAAGACAAGGCCCATGCCTTTGCCCCCTGCAATGCCGAAATCAGCCTCCCTCGCCTCACCGGGCCCGTTGACCACACAGCCCATGACAGCGACGCTGATCGGCTCTTTGATGTCTTTAAGCGCATCCTCCACTTTCTGGGCAAGCGGCTTTAAATCGATACAGCACCTTCCGCAGGTTGGGCATGAAATCATCTCCGGGCCCCGCCGCCGTAAACCAAGAGATTTTAGAATCTCATATGCAACCCTTACCTCTTCGGCTGATTCGGAAGTAAGAGAGATTCTTACCGTATCACCAATCCCCTCGGCCAACAGGATGCCGACGCCAACAGAACTCTTGATGATTCCACTAAAAGGGGGGCCTGCCTCTGAAATGCCGACATGGAGCGGGTAGTCATATTTTTCAGAGAACAATCGGTAGGCCTCAACTGTCTTTGTTACGTTCGAGGCCTTTAGCGACACTTTTATATTCTGAAAATGCAAGTCCTCGAGGATTTTGATATGGTCCTCGGCACTTTCTACGAGTGCCTCGGGGGTCGGATGTCCGTATTTCTCAAGCAGTGTTTTATCGAGAGAACCAGCGTTGACGCCTATCCTTATCGGCACGGAGCGTTCAGATGCGGCAAGCACCACTTCTTTTATCTTCCAGGGCGAGCCGATATTGCCCGGGTTAAGTCTAAGACCGTCCACTCCCTGGGCCAGGGCTTCAAGGGCCAGTCTCCAGTCGAAATGTATATCAGCTATAATAGGGATAGTAACATCCTTCTTAATCAGACCGAGGGCGCGGGCCGCATCCAAATCAGGGACTGCCAGCCTGATGATCTCACATCCCGCCGACTCCAGATGCCTTATCTGTTCAACAGTGGCCTGCACATTACGGGTATCGGTTTTTGTCATTGATTGAACAGAGATAGTCTCCCCACCGCCCACCGCAACGTTTCCGACATATATCTTTCTGGTTTTTTTTCTATTAATTAGCGACATGAGCATTCATCCTTCCTCACCATCCCTGACAGACCTGATCCTCTTGATAGCAGCCGTATGTTCGCCCAGTGTTTTTGAAAAGTAGTGAGTACCGTTATTTTCAGACACAAAATACAGGTATGGCACTTTTGCGGGGTACAATGCCGCGATAATCGATTTTATTCCGGGGGATGCTATCGGTCCCGGAGGCAGCCCTTTAATTACATATGTATTGTAATCGGTCTTCTTTTTGAGGTCTCCTCTTGTTATTTTCAGTTTGCTGCTTTTTACTCCGTAGATTGCAGTCGGATCTGCCTGCAGGGGCATGCCCTGCTTGATCCGGTTATGATAGACGGCAGAAATAATGGGCCGTTCCTTGTCGGTGATAGCCTCTTTCTCTATAATGGAAGCCAGGGTCAACACCCTGTTTTCGCTCCAGCCGATTTCTTTCGCCCGCGTCCTCAGTTCATCCGTATATGCCGCTCTGAACAAAGAGACCATACCTTTCAGCACTGTTTTCGGATTCACCCCTTTAGGGATTTTGTATGTCTGAGGAAAGAGATAGCCCTCAATGCTCGGGGCATCAATTCCAAGGAAGTTGAGAAAGCTCCTGTCCCTGACAAGTTTATTAAAATTGTCGATCGTAATAATTTTAGCTGCTGCGAGTTTGACCCCAATCTCGGGCAGGCTGTCTCCCTCAACGATAGTCACCTCATATTCGATAATTTTCCCTTCTTTTAAATGCCTGAACACCTGAAACGGGCTCATTTTGCCCCAGAATGAGTAATATCCATACCTTATTTTCCGATCGAGGCCGGTCAGTTTACCCATAATGATAAAGATATTTTTGTCCCGTATAAGATTGTTCTTGTAGAGAATGTTAATGGCCTGTTTATAGGTCGAGCCCTCGGGTATTTCCACTTCCAGTTGTGTACTGCCAATGTAAGAGGGTATGAAAAGCTGTGAACCTATATATATAAGAGGCAGGAGAAAAAATGCTGCAATGAATAATTTGATATTATGTCTCACGGTCATATTGTTAAGGATAACAGATTATAATCATAAAATTAAAATGGATAGCGAACATATCCCCCCGTGGTCGAGCACGGAGGCTAGCGAGCGAACAAAAATGGAAAAATTCCTTGCGTTAGATTCCCTTCGTTTTGCCGCGCGGAAGATCAAATGGGGCGACGGAAAAATCAGGTAGAGGTAAAGGTAAAGATAAAAAGAGATTTTGTCTTTCTTTTTCCTCTACCTCTACCTCTACCTCTACCTCTACCTCTACCTCTACCTTTGCCTGTTGTTATATCAGCTTTTAGTACATACCTTCCATACCGCCGCCGCCCGGCATCTGAGGCATTTTTTTGTCCTCTTCAGGCATCTCGGTGATCATCACTTCCGTGGTAAGCATCAAACCGGCTACGGACGCTGCATTCTGAAGCGCCGACCTGGTCACCTTTGTCGGGTCGATGATGCCCGCCTTAATCATATCGGTGTAGTCCTCTTTATAGGCATCATACCCATAATTAATATCTTTTGAGGCTCTCACCTTTTCAACTATAATTGCACTCTCGATGCCGGCATTCTGAATTATCTGCTTTATCGGCTCATCAAGCGCCTTTTTAATTATATTGACTCCGAGCTGCTGGTCCTGTTCCAGTTTCAGCTTATCCAACGCCTTGACGCACCTGATAAGGGCAACACCGCCGCCGGGCACGATACCTTCCTCGACCGCAGCCCTTGTCGCATGGAGGGCGTCCTCAACTCTGGCCTTCTTCTCTTTCATTTCAGATTCGGTTGCAGCGCCGACATTAATGACCGCTACACCGCCGACCAGTTTTGCAAGCCTCTCCTGAAGCTTTTCCCTGTCGTAATCAGAAGTGGTCTCTTCAACCTGGGCTTTGAGCTGTTTTACCCTGCCCTGAATCTTTGCATCCTCGCCTGCTCCCTCGACAATAGTGGTGTTTTCTTTATCGATGGTGACCTTGCGAGCTTTGCCCAAATCGTTGATCTTGATATTTTCGAGCTTTAGTCCCAGGTCCTCGGAAATGACCGTACCGCCGGTAAGAACGGCGATATCCTCGAGCATTGCCTTTCTCCTGTCTCCGAAACCAGGGGCCTTCACTGCGGCAACCTGAAGGGTCCCGCGCAGCTTGTTCACCACAAGGGTAGCTAGCGCTTCGCCCTCTACTTCCTCGGAAATGATAAGAAGCGGCCTGCCCATCTTTGCAATCTGTTCAAGGACCGGGAGGAGGTCTTTCATGCTCGAAATCTTTTTGTCGTGAATAAGAATGAACACATCGTCAAGCACGCACTCCATCCTGTCGGGATCAGTGATGAAGTAGGGAGAAATATATCCCCTGTCAAACTGCATTCCCTCAACCACATCAAGAGTCGTCGCCATGCTTTTAGCTTCTTCAACTGTAATGACCCCGTCCTTGCCGACCTTGTCCATCGCCTCGGCAATCAATTCTCCGACCGAGGGATCATTATTTGCTGAAATAGTGCCGACCTGCGCAATTTCCTTTTTCTCGGCAACAGGCCTGCTCATTGCTTTTAACTCCGCTACCACCGCTTCGACTGCCACATCAATTCCCCTTTTCAGGTCGATAGCATTGGCGCCTGCGGTCACATGCCTCATGCCCTCTTTGTAGATAGCATAGGCCAGCACGGTGGCAGTTGTAGTCCCGTCACCTGCAACATCAGAGGTTTTGGAAGCTACCTCTCTCAGAAGCTGGGCCCCCATATTCTCATACGGATCTTTCAGCTCGATTTCTTTTGCAACAGTGACGCCGTCCTTTGTTATATTTGGCGCACCAAATTTCCTGTCTATAATTACATTCCTTCCCCTAGGTCCAAGGGTCGCTTTTACTGCGTCGGTAAGAATAGTCACGCCCCTTAAAATAGTCTGCCTCGCCGCTTCATCAAACAGAAGTTGCTTTGCCGCCATAATGTTCAGTCCTCCTTTTTTTCTTTTTTATTCAATTATTCCTAAAAGATCTTCTTCTTTTACTATCAAAAACTCAACGTTGTCGATTTTTATTTTCGATCCTGAATACTTGTCGAAAAGTACCTGGTTCCCGGCCTTCACTTCTTTAACTTCTGAACCGACCGCTTCCACGGTGCCCTTTTGCGGTTTCTCTTTTGCAACATCAGGAACATAAATGCCTCCTGCTGTTTTTTCTTCTTGTTCTTCCGAGTACCTGATAACTACTCTGTCCTTAAGTGGCTTAATCTTCATACCAAACTAACCTCCTTTTAAAAATAATTTTCAATCCTTAACGGAAAACCGTTAAAGGGAATGACACTGCATAGACGGTCTGTTAGCACTCGCCATTGATGAGTGCTAATAATAACGCGAAAACGGAAGCGGTTGCAAGGCTTCAAAAAGGCGAATAAAGCTTATTAGCTCTCGATATTGGCTTTTTTTAGTGATTTTCAGCTTTTTTCTATCAAAATCTCATTTTTTTTGCGGCAACCAGAACCTTATTGTCAGTAATCCCGCCAGAAAGCCGCCAACATGGGCGAACCACGCAACGCCGCCATGCTGGAGAGCTCCGGCACTAAGGAGACCGCTAAGAACCTGAATCAGAAACCAGAAACCGATGACAAGGACTGCAGGAATGCGCACAACCTGCCAGAAAAAGCCAAAGAAAATAAGGGTATGGACCCTTGCGCGGGGGAACAGCAGTATATAGGCGCCTAACACCCCCGATATTGCACCGCTCGCGCCGATCATAGGGACCAGCGATTGGGGATCGGTCAGTGCATTACCATATGCTGCGACAACTCCTGAGAACAGGTAAAACAGCAAAAACCTGAAATGACCGAGTTCATCCTCAACATTATCGCCGAATATCCATAGATAGAGCATATTGCCCGCGATATGGAAAAAACCGCCGTGAAGGAACATAGAGGTGAATACACTCGCCAGCGGAGACACCATCTGAACACTTCTAAAAGTAATAAGGTTATGCGGTATTGCCCCATAGAGGACGGCAATCTGCTCTCCCTCGATAGGTGTCGTCATTTCCCATATAAACACAATGACATTGGCAATAATCAGCCCCACCGTAACAAGAGGGAATGTGCGGGACGGATTATCAACTTTAAAAGGGACCAACTACAGCAACCGCCTTAAATACATTAATTTCAGCCGGAGTATTCCTTCATTATTTGATAGACGCCCGATAAATCAAGGCTGTCGATCTTCTTCGCAAAAGTCATCCCGAAAATTTCTTTTGCAATGCTCCCCGTAAACAGCGGCCTTTTCATTGACCGCGCAAGATCTTGCATGTAGTGAAGGTCCTTATAGATGAGACCAGATGAAAAATGAGGCGAGAAATCCTCTTCAAGCATTTTTCCCTTTTTGGCATTCAAAACCGCTGAATTACCTGCCCCTGCAGAAAGTATATCCAAGACAGCTTCTTTATCGATGCCCACATCTTCACCAAATACTACAGCTTCTGCAAGCGCTGTCATGAAAGCCCCTAATACCAGGTTGTTTATAAGCTTCATTTTGCAGGCATGGGTCCTTTCCTGAAGATAAAAAATATTTTTTCCTATCTTTTCCAGGAGGGGCTTCGCCGTTTCATAGGCTGCCTTCTCCCCGCTCACAAGAACGGTGAGGGTCCCCAACGACGCAGGCACAACACTGCCGAGGACAGGCGATTCAAGGTAATACCCGCCATGCTTTTTCAATAACTCATGAAAATCAATCACGCGGTCGAAATGATTTGTTGTTGTGTCGACAATTATCTTTCCTTTACAGTCCCCTTCCAGGAGACCGCCTTTTCCGGTTATCACCTGGTCAACCGCGTCGCTGTCAAAGAGATTCAGGAATACGACATCGGTTTCAGACAAAATCTTCGAAGGGCTTTCCGCTATTTTAGCGTCCAGGTCCGTTGCTTTTTCCCGGGTCCTGTTCCAGACTATCAATTCAGTTCCTTCCGAGATCAGCCTTATTGCAATCGCCTTCCCAAGATGGCCAAGTCCAATAAACCCTGCTTTCATACCTATATCTCCTTAATCTTTGGAATAGTAAAGTAAAAAACGGCCCCTTGTCCCACCACACCTTCGGCCCATGTTCTTCCGCCATGACGTGAGATAATCCGCTGAACATTCGCAAGACCGATGCCGGTGCCTTCAAATTCGGCGTCTTGATGCAGACGCTGGAATACGCCGAAGATTTTATCAACATATTTCATATCAAAGCCTACCCCATTATCTTTCACAATGAAAATAAATTCTTCGGCCTCTTCTGTGCATCCTATTTGTATCTCGGCCTTCGCACGGGGAGCCGTATACTTGATTGCATTGGAGATAAGATTGACAATAGCCAGTCTGAGCATAGTTTTGTCACCATATACATCGGGCAGTGACCCTATCTTCCACTCCACTTCCCGCCCCTTAATATCAGGGGCCATTTCCCTAATAACGTCTATTATAATTCCAGGGATACTTACTGTAGTCTTATTCATATCTGTGCGCCCTATGCTGAAGAAAGCAAGCAGGTCGTCAATAAGCATACTCATTTTTTTTGACGCGCCGGCTATAACAGTCATATAATGTTTGGCTTTATCTCCGGCTTGACTACCCAGGTTTTTGTCAAGCAACTCCACATAACTCGACATATGCCGGATAGGGGCACGAAGGTCATGAGCTACCGAGTAGCTGAAGGCTTCCAGTTCACGGTTCGCCGTAAGAAGCTCTGCATTCCTGGCAGACAGGTCCCGATTCAGTTCAACTACGACTTTCTCAGCCTTCCTGCGCTCGGTGATGTCATGGGCTATGCCCAGCACGCCAATGAGATTACCCTTATCATCGTGCATGGGGGTCTTGATGGTGTGCATCAAGGCATGATGGCCATCGTCGGCGAAGGTGAGCCATTCTTCATTGCTGCTGGGCCTGCCGGCGGCCATGACTTTGCGGTCACTTTCGCGGAAGAAGTCGGCCCTTTCCCTGTCAAAAAAATCGTAGTCGGTCTTGCCGACAATGTCCGCTTCCTTGGCTCCTAAGACACGTTCGGCCATTGCGTTACAGGACAAATATACCCCGTCCGGATCTTTCAGCCAGATCAGGTCAGGGATTGTTTGCAGCAGTGTGCGCATACGGGATTCACTCTCTGCTAATGTTTTGTTCAGTCCCTTAATTTCTTCGAGTGCGTTGTGCAAACTCGGGAGGGCAAGGGCTTTAGGTATCATGGGGATAAACATTATTGCGCCGATAATCGAAATAAGAGCGGTAACTGCCTTCACATACCCTTCCTGCCAATAAAGCGGGTCAAATATCGTATATGCAGAAAAAAAATGTGTAATACCGCACGAAAAAAAGATTAGTGTGAAAACAACAGCCATATGCGTAAATGGAAAATCGCGTCTTTTGAAGAGAAAATAGACCATGGAAACAGGAATTGAAAAGTAGGCAAGGCCGGTAAGGATACCTGATATTACATGCAGCCATACCAACCGCTTGTCCCATAAAAAACAATAACCATGAGCCATATAGTCGCTCATACTGCTATGGTCCATTTTCCCACCTTATGTCCCCTTATTTTTTGGAAGAGAAAAGTAAAATATTGCTCCCTGTCCCAAAGAACCCTCGGCCCAGGTCCTGCCTCCATGGCGGGCAATGATGCGCTGCACATTCGCAAGACCGATGCCTGTGCCTTCAAATTGGTTATGGGGATGGAGACGCTGGAATACTCCGAAGAGTTTACCTACATACTTCATGTCAAAACCTACGCCGTTGTCTTTGACTGAACAGATGAATTTGTCTACCTCCTCTTTGCATCCGATCCCTATTTCTGCCTGGGGTCGAGTATTTGTGAACTTAATTGCATTAGATATTAGATTGACAAGCACTAGTCTCAGCAGCGCCTGGTCACCGTGTACCTCAGGCAGTTCATAGAACTCCCATTTAATGTCCCGTCCCTTCACTTCAGCCTGAATATCCTGGACAACTTCTCTAACAAGGACATTTAGACCGACTTTTCTCTTCTTTATCTCAGTGCGACCCAAACGCGAGAAGGCGAGAAGATCATCGATAAGCATTCCCATCTTTACTGAGGCCGCAGCTATAGTATTTGCATAATCATGAATTTCCTTATCCGGCACTTCTGCTAGTCGTTTTTTCAGCAGGTCCATAAACCCCTGCATATGGCGCAAAGGCGCACGAAGGTCGTGGGCAACCGAGTAGCTGAAGGCATCCAGCTCTTTGTTTGCAGCAAGCAATTCGGCGGTACGCTCCGTTACTTGCTCCTCCAGTTGGCTACGGGCTTCCTCCAACTGGGCCTCAGTCCGTTTCCTCTCCTCTATTTCCGCAAGCAGTTCCTCATTGGTTATTGACAGCGTCGACGTCCTCTCCATTACTTTCACTTGTAGTTCGTCATGTGCTTTCCAGAGGGCTTCCTCGGTTTTCCTGCGCTCAGAAACATCGCGGATAACCGCTATCACGAACATCTCGCCGTCGGCTTTCAAGGGTCCCAGGGCGATATCAACGGAAAACTCGCTGCCGTCCTTTCTTCTGCCGTAAAGTTCCAGCCCTGTGCCCATTGGACGGATATGGGGATCAGTCATATACGCCCGGCGATGCTCGATGTGTTTTTCCCTGAAGCGTTCCGGCAGAAGGATTTCATGATCTGCATTAGACAATTCATTCGGGGAATATCCGAACAATCTCTCAGCCTGCTTATTGGCCCGAACAATGTTGCCGGTATGACTGACAACCAGGATGGCATCCGGGGCAAATTGGAAGAGACCCTCGAACATGGCCTTTGTCTGGATGAGTTCTTCCTGGTACTTCTTTTTGTCTCCTTCCGATTGTTCCAACTCACTGATTCGTGCACGCAGCCTCGTCAGGTCACTTATTAACTGCTCTTTCGTAAGATTTTCCGGTCCTTTCATATTCTCCTTTCTGGACGGTCAGTGGTGTCTTCAATGGCAAGAAGGATGAGCTGGCCGTCAGCTTCCTGTCCGATGATCCTGCGGGCATTCAGCAGCATCTTTTTCCGGCCTATTGACGGAAACTCCTGTTCGACAGCAAAGTCATTAAAAACCGAATTCCCGGGGAGTATATTTTCAAGCAGCCTTCTCAACTCGGGTACGTCCCATTGTCCGTTTCCCAGTTGATAAAGAACGTGTTTTTCTGTTTCTTCCCGGGTCACCCGGAAGGTCTCGTAAAAGGATTTGTTGGCGTTGACGACCTTGAAATCGGTATCGAGGACGAGAAGCGGCTCCCGGGCAGTTGCTATTATACCCTCGGCCAGCATGCGGGCCTTCTGCGCCGAAGCTTCCTTCTCCTGCAGGGAGATCTCCATTTCCTTCATGGTCGTTATGTCGATGAAGTTTATCACCACGCCGTCAATCGCATTGTTAAAGGTGCGGTACGGCATGATTCGCATGATATACCAATGTCCTTCCCTGGTCTGCACCTGCACTTCCCTATAAGATAACGAATCAAGCACCTTCCGGACATCGGTGACGATATCATCGTATTTGAGATTGGTTACGATATGAGAGATCGGGCGGCCGACGTCGCTCTGGATCACTTTGAATATCTCATTGGCCAAGGGCGTATATTTCCGGATATTCAGATCATTGTCGAGGAATACAGTTGCGACCTCAGTCCTGTTGAGCATGTTTTTCATATCGCTGTAAGCTTGTGTCAATTCGTCGATCTTGCCCTGGAGCTCGGCATTGACGGTCATCAACTCCTCATTGAGAGACTGCATCTCCTCTTTGGAACTAGACAGCTCTTCGTTCGTGGACTGAAGCTCCTCGTTGGTCGACTGCAATTCTTCATTCGTTGATTTGAGCTCTTCCTGGGACAACTGCCTCTCTTCCGTGGTAGTTTGCAATAGTTCTTTGGTGTGTTTCAGCTCCTTCCCCAGTTCGAGGTTGATCTCCCTCAGCCGGGGGGATGGGCCGCCGCGCACGCTTATGGGTTTCTCCGGTTTTGGAGGAACGGCTACATCCTCAAACACTATCATATACAGCGACTGCTGGGTCCCCGGCTGCACAACCGGCTTAACAGTCAGGTCAACGGTCTGGAAATCGCCGTTGGTCTTCACCCTGATTCCCTTCAGAGTTATCAATTTATTTTGTGATTTAGCTTCTCTGATGGCGCCGGGCAGTTCGATACTCAGTCCTTCGCGGGCCATTGCAAAGATATTGATATTGGCCTTGCCTGCAGGAGGCTCGAGATATTTACCTGTCCTGCCGTTTATATAAACGACATCACCCTGATCATTGACAAGGACGGCAGGAGGCGTGAAGTCCTCAAGGAGCAGGCGGTGGGCCATTTCAGGGATGGAGGCTATTTCGACAGCCTGTTTATCCACCCCTCTTCCTGCCGGCATGGCCTCATGATAAAAGTGGGAGAAATCGGTCATTTCCGCCGGAGTCTCTATGGATTGGCGCCGCTGGTAAATCTTCCACCTGGTATCCACCGTTGAGAAGATATCGGTCAATCTCCCGACAGTCTCCGAAGTCCCGAGAAAAAGAATACCCTCCGGCTTCAGGGAGTAATGGAAGAGGGCTATAAGTTTTTTCTGCAATTCGGGGGTCAGGTAGATCAGGAGATTTCTGCAGCTGATCAGGTCGAGCTTGGTGAATGGCGGGTCCATAGTCACGTTATGCGGAGCAAAAACTACCATCTCCCTTATGGCTTTATTGATCTGATACCTGTCATCTTCCTTCGTGAAAAAATGACTCAGGCGCTCAGGCGAGATATCTGCGGCAATGTTTGCAGGGTATATACCCTGCCGGGCCATGTCGATGGCTGCTTTGTCTATGTCAGTCGCGAAGATTTGGACTTTAAAATCTCCCTTCAGTTTCAGGCTGCTCAGGCACTCCGAAAAAATGATGGCGAGCGAATACGCCTCTTCTCCGGTGGAACAGCCCGGGACCCAAACCCGGACCGTGCGATCTTTCGGCTTGCTTTTCAAGATATCAGGAACTACTGTATTTTTAAGTAACTCAAAAGCCTCGGGGTCCCTGAAAAAGTTCGTTACCCCGATAAGCAGTTCCTTAAAGAGCAACTCGACCTCTTGTGGATTATCCTGGAGAAAACGGACATACTGTTTCATCGTGCCGATATGGTGTACATTCATGCGGCGCTCGATTCTCCGCAGAACAGTGTTCTTTTTGTAAAGTGAAAAATCGTTTCCCGTTTCCCCCCGGAGAAGGACGGAAATCTTCTGCAAGGCGCTCACGACCTTTTCCTCTATGCCAATATGTTCTGCAAGGGGCTTTGATGACTGTTTTATGTATGCCTGCAGCTTTGAGGGCAGTACTTCTGCCGGGGCGATGTAGTCAACGAGTCCGGTATCAATTGCGCTTTGGGGCATACTGTCGTACTTTGCCGATTCCGGTTCCTGCACCATGACCATTCCGAGGTGTTCTTTGATGATTTTCAGTCCAGCTGTGCCGTCGGTCCCCATCCCGGAAAGGATGATGCCGACCGCCCTCTCTTTTTGGTCCTGTCCAAGGTGTTTGAAAAAGAAATCTATCGGCAGGCGCAGACCACGCGCCGCCGTGGGCTCTAAAAGCTGCAGAACGCCATGCAGAATGGCCATATCTTTATTCGAAGGGATAACGTAAACACAGTTGGGCATGACCTTCATCCCATCGCCGGCTTCGAAGACCTTCATCTTCGTATAGCGCTGGAGCAGTTCGGGCATCATACCTTTATGGGTCGGGTCGAGATGCGAGATCAGGACAAAAGCGGCGCCGCTGTCGTCAGCCATATTACGGAAGAACTGCTCAAAGGCCTCAAGAGAGCCCGCAGACCCTCCCATCCCTACTATGCAGAAATGATCTTTCCCTGCGCTGTCACCTCGTTTCTTTTTGGATGAGGAGGGACCGGACAATCCCTTAGTGTTTTTCCGTCGTGGCGCAGGCGACTCTTTTTCCATTGGAGGCTCCTCGGCAACGCAATTTTACAGATAATCAATTATATACCAGCTAAGCATGAAATGCTCATTCGGATAGAGGAAGACCGTAGTTCATACAGTGGGCAAGAAATCATGTCAAAAAGCCGTTTGTGTCAAAAAAGCAATATCTTGATTTTATCGTGGCAGGTCCTGCTGAAAACAATCTCGCCAATCGGGTGATGATTCGTTCTGGGTATGGAGACGCTGGAATATACAAGCCGGTCAACATAGTCCATGTTAAACCCTATTGCATTGTCTTTGACTAAAAAGATAAATTCTTTTCCCTCCTCTTTACACCCGGTCTCGATTTCACCCCGGGGGCGCGTATTTGTGAATTTAAAACTACTTCTATCCTAGTGCCTTCGTTTGGAATGCTGCTGATAGTAACGCTTCCTCTCCATGGATAAACGCGTTCACGTATCCCGATGAGCCCGAAGGACTCAGGTTTTGAAAGCTCTTTTTCAGTAATGCCTTTGCCGTTATCACTGATTTCGAGTATTACCTTATCATTTTCGCATTTCAGGCTTGCCGTTACTTTTGTCGCCTTTGCGTGACACAGGATATTTGTGAGCGCCTCCTGAAATATCCTGAAAAGAGCAATGGAACGGGCACTGTCAAACTGAATGCCCTCCTCCATTGCGACTTCACACGCCATTCCTGTCTTTTTCTTGAATTCTTCGGCCTGCCACTGCATTGCTGTGCCGAGCCCCAGATGGTTCAGGATGTCCGGCCTCAGTTCATCGCATATCTTCTTCACCGATTGTATTGTCGTATTAACAAGGTTCAATGTCGACGACGTCTTTTCTGATATCTCCTTGTGATCGGAATACTTTCCTTTCAGCCACGCTATATCCATCTTTACCGCGATCATAAACTGTCCGAGTTCATCATGTATTTCACGGGCTGCATTGGCCCGTTCTTCCTCTCTCACAGACTGCAGGTTTAAATAAAGATTTCGCAATTGCTCTTGATTAGATATAAGTTCGGCCTCAACCTTTTTTCGATGTTCCATTTCATGTTCCAGTTCTTTATTGACTTCAGCCAGTTGGGAAGTCCGCATCTTGTTCTCCGTAATGTCGTTTATGATCGTTCTTGCCGTAAGTTCGTCGTTGTTACCCCGTACCACTTCGGCCTCCAGCCGCGCCCAAAAGCGGGTCCCGTCCCCTTTCAGCATCCTCACTTCACACTCCTGATGCCGGCATATTTCAAAAAGCCGTTTGTGATGAAGGTAGTAAGTGTCCTGATCTTCCCTGGATAGGAAGAGCTGAAGAGGTTGATTGACCAGATCGCTTCTCTCTTTCCCCAGCAAGGCAGCAGCAGTGAGATTGGTCTCCAGGATTATTCCCTTTTTATTGAGGGTGACATAGCCCACCGGGGCCATGTCATAGAGGTCAAAATACTTTTCCCGGGAGGCTTCGAGCTCTCGCTGCGCGCTGCGAAGTTCCTCGTTCTGCATCTCAAGTTCGATCTGATGGACCTGCAACTCATGGAACAGCCGCCGCACATCGGCGGGCGCAATTTTATTCAGTTTACCGTGGCGTTTTAGCAACATCTCTTCAGCCCGTTGGCGCAGGTCCGATCTTTTATCCGTTATTTTATTTTTACCCACCATCGCCCGCCTCCTCTCGCAATGCAAAAAATCCTTCCCTTGCCGCTATCTGTTCAGCATCTTCCATCTTAAATAACATCTAATCCCCACGTTAATGAAAGCATGATTTATGCTCTTTAAAAGTATCTTCTCAGATGTTAGTCGAATTTACGTGCCATTGCAAGCGAACGGACTGCCTTGTAAGACAAAACAGAAATATGACGATGAAAGACGGCACTGAGACGAAAGGCAATGAAAAAAAAGTGTAATGATGATGGAGGTTGGCAAAGAGGTGGGAGAAACACGGTTGAATTCATTTCCTGTGACTTGTTTATACTAATATTTTTTTAAAATTATAAGAGCCAAAAGAATATAAAGGGTGAACCCGGTTGTCAGCGAGGGGAGAAAACCGAGACGCGGCGTCAAAACAACAATAGAAAAAATATACGCAAACCAGGGGAGCATCATGGTGATCAGGCCCTTGGCATAGGGCACAATGGCCTTCTGCCCCGCTTCATGATAAATGGTAAGAAACGTAACAAGTGTGATGACAGGCATATTGGCTATAAAAGCCGCAAGGAGGGGCCTCGCATGACTCGCGAAATAAGTCACAACACTTATCACAGCCCCGCCTATTAAGAAGTAAAGAACGTATTTTAAGTCCATACAATATTATAATAGCACTATAATTCGTACTGGAGGAAAACAAGAATTGTCCTCGGCTATAAACTTTATATCCCGCAGATGGCAAAAAGACAAAATTTTTTAAGCACCGCCGACTTAGAACATGCAACAAAAATCACAACAAAGGCGGCAAGGCTTTTTCACTGTTACGAACTGCTTGCCTGCCGCCTTTGTTGTGATGGACAAACGCTGCCTTTTTAGATTGAACTGAGATAATCTTCCCTCAGATTATTCATCCCTTTGGAAAAAGGGGGGTTTTGCGCAGAATCCTGCAGATAAATTCGCCCGCCTTCTCCCACAAAGACTTTACTGGAAACAGTGTTGCCAACATCTTTTTAATTTTTTCCAGAATACCGGGGAAAATCTCCTTGGTCACAGACTCCCATTCCTCGCTCACTTTCTCCATAAGTCGGCCCAAACAGCTTCCGATGGCTGAGTGGAAATGTTCTCCCTCGATCTTGAACGGGATAAAATCCCCTGTCATCTTTTCATTCCTGGGGTAAAGATATGCATGGAGGTCTTTTTCAACGAGTTCTAAATCGTTCAGCAATCTACCATAGTCGAAACTCGCCAGACTCCTGGCAGATCTCGATTTTTCGGTGTAAAACAACGCTTGTTCCAGAGAAAAATAAGCCCTTTGCAGGTACGAAAGTGATTTTGCCTCTCCATAGTCCTTCGTCTGTGGCATATCGCTCAAAGACCCACCGTAAAGAGGTGCAGCCGACAAAAGTGTGCAACAAATAAAGGGGACGATGTATCTTCTCATTGCATCCTCTAAATAAAATATTACTTTCCTGAACATTGATTGGCCGTTTGTTCAAATACTCTCAGGTTTTCAGCGATAATTCTTCCATTCCCGATCAGGCCTTGGACGAGCACTACATCTCCTGTACGTATTTTGGACATTTTTGACATCAGTGCTTTTTCCGTTGTCTCTATAACATGGTTGATAATAAATGTTTGATTTTTTCTGGGTTCTTTCGTTTCCATAACGAATCTCATGCCATCGTCTATTGCAATTGGTGCTTTTTTAACTGTTCCCACCAGGGTTGCATCATTAATATCCTGATTCCCAAAATTAATCAATTCGGCTGCTATTATTGATCTGGATCCGGAGATCGGTCCCTTCACGTAGACAATATCGTCTACCCGCATTTTGGTAAGTATCCCCATAAGCCCTTCATCTTTTGTCTCTATAACATGCGGGAAGGCCAAAACTTTATTGTCCTTTAAAACCCTCGTTTCCATTGTGAACTTCATTCTGTCATTCTCACGGACCGGCAGGGAGGTGACGCTGCCGGTCAATCTGTTATCATTCACATTCCTGTTTACATCAAAATAATCCCGCATTATATTTGTCCTTCAGTGGTATTTCAGATGTCACTATGCTGCTTCTAAACCACCTCATGTATAACTACTAAATACTACTTTGAGTAACATGGTAAGGGCTCGCGAATAAATAACTTCTGCATTCAGATGATCAGGTTTGGGGCAGGTTTGGCTGATCGGATTGGGCAACTTGGCCGGGCACATCGCCTGTTTATCACCGAGTTGAGTGTCCGGCTAAGGATTTTGCGACTGAGGATCGGTTAAAGATGACATTCAGCCGAGATGAATCAGCGTACAGGTTATTTGTTCGCAGACCCTTAGATATTTTTTCAGATACTTAGAAATTGAGAATACGCTGCCATAAGCTGCAACAAGACATCACAAGATAATCTGTGGCTGTCGGCGACTTTAATGTTGTTTTCTCTTCCTTTCTTGTTTGAATTCGCAAGAAATGCCATATAATTTTGTGCCATCTCCTCCCTTACGAAAGTATCCGGATACATTTTTTTTCTATTTCCTTTTGTCACTTCCATTTATATTGATTTCCCCTTCATTTAATTGCACTATTTTTGCATCTCGACGCATTCTGAAACATTAAGTTTTTTCGGCTCTTAGCCCGCTTGAACTTTCCAATGTCTTCTGAATTTTAGTTGATGCATTCTTGACCAAGTTGAGCAATCTAATCCAGTCATGAAAGTCCATTCCTGCCATTTTAGCATAAATTCTGAAGCTCTCCCCTGTAAAAAAGCCCAGACGTTTCGATTTTTCTTTTTCAGACCACATGTCCTCAATTGCCTGTAATATTACTGCCTCTGCGAGTGCCCTCGCAGCCATAGCACTCTGTTTTTGATGCGGCTTGCTTTCGTTAGCCGAGGCTGGTTGAAAATAACTTGTCACCACATTATTCATAAAATTGTCACGTTTCGTGGATGTCATCATCGCATACCCCCTTACTGAAACTTTATAGTAATATTTTTCCTGACCCCTGGCAATTGTTATTAACAATAAAACATCACATTACGCCGGGGCAATAGCAACTGTCTGAAATTATTATAGGAACATGCTGAATTCACTGTGGATGTTTTTCCTACATCTCATTCTTCATTTCAGAAATATTTGGCATCATAAGCTGGCTGCATATAAGGACCTTGCCATATTCGGCAAAATAAAGGTCGGCCTCTTCTTTGGACCCGGCACATGCTACTACAATGCTGTGTGTATTGCTCAGGCATTCGGCCTTGAACAGTTTCATCCCCATGGCGCTGATTTCAGAAATAAGCACCTTCAGTATCTTGTTTGAGAGTGTCCCTCTTCTCGTACAACCATACATTTTCTCAAGCTCGCTCATCGCCGGTATTGAATGGTGCCGATGCGTTAAAAGCCTTAGCGTATCAAGTATCCTTTTTGAGATTGTTTTATCTCTGAATGACTTGATGCAGACATGAAACTCACTTTTTGCTTCAGATGGAGTCTCTGCCCCGTATACTGCGTGCTGGAAAATTCTATTGTATGCGCTCCCCTCATTTTCACCTGGAAGCAAAAACATCCGCTCAAAATCAATGGCCCTTGATTCGTCATTGCATGATGGCTTCTGATTTAGACTCTCGCCGCCGTCTAACCCACGGATACGTTCGAAACCCTTTTTCAAATACCACACGAAGACTGTGGTATCCTTTGTCTTTTGAAATTGATCTCTTTTGTAAACTTTCGCCTGCAGTGCGGCCAGATAAGCAATTGACATCGCTTCTTTTTCATTAAACTGACGGCCGAGACTCTTTCTGGCTATTTTGATTATAATGCCCTTGTTTTTTTTGAGGAAATCCTCTAATTTACTATTGTCGTTTAACATAACGGCCTCCATCAGCTAAATGATTTTGCCATGCCGGGCACTTTATGGTAAATTTCTTCCAGCATAGATATTCTGCTGTTGACATTCTTGTTATGCATATCCATACCCGTTACACTATTTTTAAGCTCCTCAAATGCTTCTTTTGTCTGCGGGCTCGTGAGCCCATTATCATCTCCCCATTCCAGCACAGACAGCAGGGCAAATATACCATTTGTCGTTAATTGCCTGATAATGTCTCCGTCGTTCTCTGAAACCTGAGGGATCACCTGAACATGCTCATTGATATGCGTTGCCATAAAATTCACATACTTCTCAAATTCCTGACGCAGCCGTTCGGTTGTGAATTCGCATTGATAATTGCAGACTTCCGTTCTTTTCTTCAGTTGTTCTTCTCTTTGATGCAGCAGGTCATTTTTTTTCAAAAGCTCTTTTCTTTGTATTTGCAATTCATCTTTTGCGGCTCTTAATTCATATTGGAGCGCTTCCAATTCCATTGCGTATCCACCGTCCCTGATTACTTTAGCGACAGCTGGGAACTTTTGCGCAAGCAGCGGCAAAACAGTAGTTTTGATCTCGTGGTCTGTTGCGTAGTTAACTTCAATCAGTCGAATTGCATCATAAATTTCGTTTATCCTTTTTTTTGTTGATTCGACAATCAGCCCATCCTCGTTAAATGTGAGGGTGTCCGGAGCCGTTGCCCGTTTTCCATTATCAGTAGTGCGGTTACCGTCTTCAATCAGATCGGAATTCGGCTCCGGCTTTGCCTGCTCATCTATTGACATCCATTTATAAGGCTGACCATTATTCTCAGCGATACTCACGGCCACGTACCCTTGCGCCTGTTCATCCGCTTTCAGCTCTTTTTTTGCGACTTCTCGCATCATCCGGCGTACAGTTGTTCTGGGCACTCCTGTTTCGCCTGTAATTTTTTTGATGGATGCCCCCTGCATTAACAGGGCCCTGACCTGCTCTTTTTTATTTACTCTCTCATACATTGCATTTTCTTTTCTTTCTTTTACCTCACTTTCAAGCCACCTGTAGACCGTGGCTTTGCTCGCTATGCCTGTTGCAATTATCTCGGCATTTGTACAACCATATATGATCATCTTTTGCACAGCATCCTTCCTTTCTTCATGGCTCAGTGGCATGCCGTGCCTGGCATTGGATTCACAAGCTTTCATTAACAGGTGTTTCTTTACCTCATACGAACTTAATTCCGCTTCTGAAATTGACACGTCAGTCCGGATCCTTGCTTTAATTCTTTTCAGCTTAATTTCTTTTTGTGCCAGCAATCTGTGCAGGCCGTCTTCCAGCGCGAATACCTCTTTACCCGGCTCCCCGGACTGTACAAGAGATACGTCAACAGGTGGAATTTCAAAAGCGAGATCCTCGGCTTTCTGAGAATAAATATCCCTGAAGAAGGCAATTCTTGCATTGTCGATTTTTGTCCTGGGGCTGGTACCATCAATAAGGACAACTGAATCAAGTGAAACCTCTTTCGTGTAAAACACTTTTCCCCTCCCTTAAAACACTCTTAATTGACTTTTTTTTGGATCCTCCCCGTGTCCAACACCAGATACGGGCTTTCTTCTAAATAGTAATTTCCTAAAAATGACTAACAAGTTAGTTATTATACGTATTTATATTTACATTTATGTTAACTTAATATTAAATTATCGACGGTGTCAAGTCTTTTCTGTCAATTCTGTTCAGGTCTTTATTCTCAAGGGTTGTCACGGATATTACTTTAGGCAACGCGCATGCCGACATGGCAGCATTTCTTGTCCCTGGAAGAACGGCCTCCCCCTGGCATCTTACACTACACTATTGTGTTTATCGATCAGAGCATTATGATTGGGCGCTGAAAATTTAAAACTCTTTGAAACCTTTTAGGTTTTCCTCACAATCGCCACGCGTTCAAGCGATTGTCTTTTCCTCTTTCCATTGTTTATCATTTAGTAATGGCACTTTGGAATTCGATTAAGGACATAAGGCTGAAGGCTAAGCAAACGCAGAAAGAGTTTGCGGATGCAATAGGGTACACCCCTGAGTACATCTCTAATGTTGAGCGCCCCCCTGAAATAACCCGCAGGATTGCTACTGAAAAAATGATAAAAAAAATTGCTGAAATATATACGGGAAGTGAAGAAGAGAAAATCTCTCTTGAAAGAAAGCTGCTCCTTGAGAGGGCACAGGCAACTGTGAGCCCTGAAGTAGCGATGCATTTCTTAATGGATGAGAAGAAACGGTCCAGTTATCAGTCTGAGGACGGGATGCCTCTTGTATTTATTGAGCGATTAAAAAAAGATTTGGGAAAGGTTGAAGACCTTGATGCCTTCTTCAAGTCACTTAAAACAACTTCAAAAGAAATCATCGAAGAAAGCTTAAGAGGCATACGGCTTTTGCCTCGAAAAACTGTTGTTGAACTCACAAAGGCCCTGAACCAATCGATTGAAGAATATTTGACACTCGCTGATTATATGCCGAGAGAGTTCCAGTCGCTCATCATGCACAAAGGCATGAACGACATGTTTCGCACAATGAGTGAGCTGGACTCCGAGGAACTTGATACCATGATCGATGTATTTTCAAGTGTCTTGCGGATGCGCAATAAAAAGAACGAATAAACGTAAATCTCAGGGGCGTTGCATAAAATTTCTTACTGAGAGTTGTATAAGTTCTTTATTCTCTATAAACCTTCCCCTGAACTAGTAGCATAATCATGATAATTATTCTCTGCTGCAGATTTATTAATTTGTCATTAAATTTTTGTTGAATTTGTTTCCGCTCATTTCTCTCCTCCACCGGGATGACTGCTTTCGAGAAGCATTTTTTCTTTTTCTATTTCTTTCACCGCTTTTAAATTAATGCCCGTCGGATTGTACTTGTATATCAGCTCCGCTATAATTCCCAGCGCCTGCTTAAGTTTTGCCCTGTCTTCAGGGTCTTTTATATAATCATCTAACATCCCTTCATAAGCTGCCATGATCTTTGGCAGATCACTGGCGACCCTTTTCTCCTTGTAGCTGATATAAAGATACCCGGCGCCTATCAGTGCCAGAATTAAAAGGAGGCTCCCTATTACATGCACACTTCCGCTACACCCCGCCAGGCACTCAGCCGGCAGCGTGCTGAATACCCGGCGGGGGACCCTGTCATTTAAAATTCTCATGAATAACCCTCCTCCATAAATATTACTCTTTTGTAGAATATTACCGGTTAAGGGCTCGCGAATAAATAACCTTTGTATTCAGGAGCTCAGATTCAAGTCAGACTTGGCTGGTCCGACTGGGCAAAACCGGAGGCGCATAGCTTACATTGAGGATTTTGCGACTGAGGATCGGGCAAAGATGTGATAACTCTGAGGTGCATCAATGTGCAAGTTATTTATTCGCGAGCCCTCGGGTCATTTCCGAAGTGACGGCATTAAAAACCCTGATCTCTCTTCCTTCACTTTAATGCTGATGGTGGTGCGGCTGGGAAGACATCTCTTGTCCTGAATGTTGCATGTGGGAGAAATGGCTCGCGGGGATGCCGTGCCTGAGCAATGCGGCACAGAGCAGCACGCATACGATAAGGGCCGCCTCAGTTCTTACGAGGCGCATAAACCTCAGTGCAATCCGTCGCCCGCTTCTATCAAGTTGCAACCGGGGATAAAATCGGAATACTGTTCTTGTTATAGTCCCCCGGCCTTCAGCGGATGCGCCGGACCATTCCTGCAACAGGGGAACGCTGACGTAACGATTGAAAGCGCCGAGATTAACAAGGATGAATGTCAGTATTATTTTTGTGATAATCGTCAGCCCATAAGAACTCCTCAGGAGAGCATGAATACTGCCCACATAGACCACGTAGTTGTAGACTGCCGTAATTGTTACAATGCCGACCGCGATTCCTGCCATTCCTGAAAATCTGCTGGCGACATCGGCGATCAGCGCCTTTTGACGATCATCAGGTAGAATAAGTCCCGGGAGAACAACAATAGAAAGCACAAAGAGACCCCCGCCCCAGACAGAGACAGCGACGAGGTGCAGCCAGTCCATTACCTCATTGATGCTGAAATCCCCTGCATCAGAGGCATGGCCGGATGCGCTCATGGTCATAGAGGTAACAAGTGCAACGGCGAGCATGATCAATCGAAATATTCTCGAATCGCGGGCCCACGCGCCCGCAGCCAGCATAATCGTCAAAAGTATGACGGCAGCGGTCCGGACAAGCCAGACATGTCCGTAATGGGTCCTGGAAAGAACGGTTGGAAGCACTGAACAAATCTCTGAAAAAGGCTGTCCGCTCATCTCCATGGAGCGCATCAGCAACTCGGTAATTGCGCCGGCCAGGATTAATGCAATGCAAATACCGAACGGCCTCCACACACTAATAAGGCTATTCCTCGGCAAAATCCAAAGAAGAAAAACAAGGGCGCCGATACAGAAAACAAGGGTAATGAGTTCAACCCATTCAGGAATGATGTGCAATACACTCACTGGCATGCCCTCCTTTCATTTGACACTAAATGTAAAGTCCCCCATGGTCCGGTGTCCATCCCTTGCAACTACGTTCCAGATTACTCGATAAGTTCCTGGAGGCAGGCGCGGTACGCTCACCTCAAGAAGTTTTGGATCGGCCTGGTCCACGCGGCTGTCCCCTTTGTCCACCATCACATTATTAGCACTGTGTACCATCATCGTAGAAAAAGCCGGTTCCAGATCGCTATCGAACCATATGCGTACACTAGCAGGAGAGCCTGAGACAGTTGAACCCACTCTTGGGTCCGAATGGTCAGGAAACGCATGCCCCAGAGACACTCCTGGCGATGCAAGCAGAAAGATAAGCAATAAAAAAGCAAAGACTGTATTGAATTTCACTATTTGCATGGCATCTCAGTGAAAAATCGGCCCACCCAGCCCCTTAGGGAAAAGGTCATCAACAAAGAAATGTATAAGGCCGAGGACTCCGACGCTTCTTCCTGACTGCGAGTTGATGGGGATTTGAGCGGCAATGCCTAATTCCATGAATTTACCGGCCCATACAACACCGGGGTTTACCGTTCCGGTCGTCAGTCCTTTACCGTCCCTGCTCAGGTTGGTCTGCATCGGAAATTCTGTCACTATGATCATCCTGTTAAAGGGGGTCCCGAGCCCGATGTCCTTCACGAATGATTGCAGGTACATAAGACTGTACTGAACGGTGAACCCCCACAGAAACGTGGTAGGATTACGTTCTGTATCAGTCGACCCATCGTTGTTTAAAATCACATTCTTGTTCCGTGTGGGAAAGCTCGGTCCTATGTCCCCCGTAATTGCGAAAGGCCTGATGAAATTGACCGATTCCGGCAGGTCCCCAAGGCCCTTTCCAAAAAAAAGCCCGGGAGTAATATGTGAAAAAGACTCCGACAACTGGCGCGCCCCGGTGCCGCCGACATCGACATCCGTGCCTATCGACATGATCAGCTCATGTTCATCATTAGTGAGGAACTGCCATTTGGCGCCCACCCCAAGGTTTTCCCAGCCGTTTGCTGAGCCGTCCCCGTTAGAGCCGAGGTGCAGGTAGGCTTCATGGAATTCCAACCCAAAGTTCGGGATTATTCGCTTGGAAAGGTCAACATTGATCTCGGTAGCCTTGTTAGGCGCGTCACCGGATTGATTGATGCGGTTTATAAGTACCGAAAACTCATCGGAAATAAAAGGATCATCAACAGCGAACGTAGTGGGGAAAAACCTCTTGCCTGCAATCCCGTGGGCCAATAAAAGGGCAGGGAATGCAACTATCGTCACTATGACAGAAGCAAAATATAAAAATAGCTTTGCTCTGAATTCTGCATTCATGGACACCCTCCTGTGTGATAGTTTATCTTTGTAACCTGAGCATATACCATTATATCACCAACCGGAGAAGCGGCAAACAATGTGCAGGCTGGAAAACATTGCGGCACAGCGCAGAAAGTATTAAAATTCGATATGAGACTTTTTATTCGCTCTTGCTATTCCTGATGCATACGTTATTACACGGGAAGCCCTGCCTGAGGGCATGGAATTTTTCTGAAAACCCTATGGCAATTTTTTGGCGTTGCAAACCGTTAGACTGTAATGTAGACTTTACTTAGACCTTGGAGATTAAAGGAGGATTACATGAAAAAATCATTCGGCCCCAAAACACTGGTTTACCCGACTCCTGTGTGGGTGTTGGGAACTTATGACAAGGACGGCAGACCGAACGTTATGACTTTCTCGTGGGGAGGAATGTCATGCTCCAAGCCCCCCTGTGTTTCAGTTTCGCTCAGGCAAGCCACTTATACTTATGGCAGTATAATGGAACGCAAAGCCTTTACGATAAATGTGCCTTCGGAAAAATATGCACGTGAGGCAGATTACTTCGGGATGGTCTCAGGCAGAACTATTGACAAGTTTTCCGTTACAGGTTTGACTCCGGTAAGGAGCGACCTGGTCGATGCCCCCTATGTGAAGGAATTCCCTATGGTTGTGGAGTGCAAGGTAATCAAGATCGTGGAAATCGGATTGCACACCCAGTTTATAGGTGAAATTATTGATGTGAAGGCGGATGATTCTGTGATCGGCGACAAAGACCTGCCGGATATTGCCAAGGTAAGTCCTTTTGTTTTTTGTCCTGAGGAACGGACTTATTGGAGGATTGGAGGGCCCCTTGGAGAGGCTTTCTCAATTGGAAGGAGTTTTAATAATGTCAAATAGGAAAAGTAAAAATAGGGACAGCGACCATTTATTGATGCTGATTGCGATGATACATTCCCGCTATCGCCACGTTTTCAATAAATGGTCGCTGTCCCTATTTTTACTTTTGATCTGCTCATTATTTTTCGCTTCAAGTTGCGGGAAACCCGAAAGCATAAGCTTGTGGGAGAGACACTGTGCAGCCTGCCATGATGGCAAAACCATTTTAAACGGCAAAGTTGTTATAAATAGGGAGCAGATGAAATCAAAATACAAAACTCCGGATGAATTCTCTAATGCCTGTGCCGGCACTGCATCGTGCATGGATATACTAAAGCACGACAAGAAATTGTTTATCGAGGTAGCCAAGGAAATTGGAATAGGAGGTTAGAAGGGATTTTAGAGAGAACGTCGCTATTATTTGTGACCGTTGATAGTGCTATAATATGAAGAAAACGAGGTGACTACAGCAATGAAGGCAGTCGAAATCAAAAACGGAATTTATTGGGTAGGAGCAATCGATTGGGCAATTCGTGATTTCCACGGTTATGTGACACCCCGTGGGACTACTTATAACAATTATCTGATTATGGATGAAGAAATAACCCTGCTTGATACTGTCAAACACGACTTCGCGGACACCACCATCAAGAATATACAGAGCATTGTAGATCCCTCCAGAATAAAGAATGTCATTATAAACCATATAGAAAATGACCATGTAACCAGCATCGACGCCATAATGGCTCTCACTCCCAACGCTACCATCTATATAACGGAAAAGGGCAGGAAGGGACTCGAAAGATTTTATGATTTATCCAGGTGGACTATAAAGACGGTAAAGACAGGCGATACCCTCAAGATAGGCAAAAGGACTCTTCTTTTTCTGGAGACCCCCATGCTTCATTGGCCCGACTCAATGATGACCTATATAAAAGAAGAGAAGATACTGATCAGCCAGGACGGTTTCGGCCAGCATATCGCCTCTGCCGTGAGGTTCGATGACGAATTCGTCACCTGTCAATCCATGGCCGAGCTGGACGACGCGGTTATAGACTACTACGCAAATATCCTCATGCCTTTCGGCCAGCTGATTAAGTCAAAGATCGCAGAAGTGCAAAAGCTCGGTCTCGACATCGAGATAATCGCTCCCGACCACGGCATTATATGGAGACGAAACCCCGGGAAAGTCTTGCAGATGTATCTCGATTTGGCCAACGGGAAAACACCGCTCAGGGTGTCCATAATCTACGATACCATGTGGCACAGCACCGAACAGATGACGTCTCCCATGATGCAGGGGATCAAGGACGAAGGCGTGGAATGCAACGTCATTAAGCTGAGATCTACCCCCATGAGTGTAGCTATTAAAGAATTCTGGAACTCACGGGGATGCCTTATCGGGACACCGACCCTCAACAACATTATGTTCCCGACCGTGGCCGAGTTTTTGAGCCATCTGAGGGGGCTCCGTCCAAAAAACAGGCTGGCCGGCGCTTTTGGAAGCTATGGATGGGGCGGCGGAGGTGTAAAAGAGGCATACGAGGAATTAAAAAGAATGGGCCTCGAACTTTACGAGCCCGGATTACAGATACTTTATAAACCTTCTTTTGAGGACGAGACCAAATGCTATGATTTCGGCAGGGAATTCGCCAGACGGGTCAAAACATACCACGAGAAATTCTAAAAGGAGACCACTACCATGAGCAAATCTGAAAAAAACCTGTTGGATGCATTTGCAGGAGAGAGCCAGGCAAACAGAAAATATCTCGCTTTCGCAAAAAAGGCGGACGCGGAGGGCTTTAAACAAATTGCGAAACTGTTCCGCGCTGCTGCTGCAGCCGAAACGATTCATGCCCATAACCACCTCAAGGAGGTGGGCGGCATAAAAACCACAAAGGAAAATCTGGAGGCCGCACTTCAGGGCGAGGTCTATGAATTCCAGAAGATGTACCCATATATGATCGAAGATGCTCAGGCTGAAAGCAATAAAGGGGCCCTAAGGACCTTCACCTTTGCCAATGAGGTTGAAAAAACCCATGCGGCGCTCTACCAAAAGGCATTAGATGAATTCGGCAAGAACAGCGAGACCGACTATTATGTATGCGATGTCTGCGGCCATACTGTCGAAGGCGAGCCTCCCGACGAGTGCCCTGTCTGCAAGGCAAAAAAACAGGCCTTCAAGAAGGTTGAATAGGACGCGCCCGGAAAGCAAATGAATATAGTGGCATTTCTAGGCAGCCCTCGTGTAGAAGGCAACTCTGATATTTTATTGAGAGAGGCGCTCAAGGCAGTTGAGGGCCCAACGCATGATGTCTCGATTTTCAGACTCAACACCATGAAAATAAGGCCTTGCCAGAACTGTGGCGGCTGTGATAAAACCGGCGTATGCGTTGTTAACGATGACATGCAGGAAATAAACAGGGCGATCCGCGAAGCTGACCGCGTCATTCTTTCCTCACCTATTTTCTTTTTTGGCCTCAGCGCTCAATCAAAAATCATGATAGACCGCTGCCAGTCCTTCTGGTGTGAAAAATACCTGTTAAAAAAAACTATCCCACCAGGTCCGCACGGAAGAAAAGGTCTCCTCATGCTCGTGGGCGGTATGAAGAAAGAGGTTGGCATCCAATGCTCCGAAGCAACTGCAAAGGCCTTTTTCAGGACCATCAGCGTTCCTGATCACGAAACACTGGGCTTTCTTGGCGTCGATGCAAAAGGCGCGGTACTCAACCACCCGACAGCGCTTCATGATGCCTTTGAGGCGGCAAAACGGTTGTTAAACAACGGGCGATAGGCGATGGGTGATTGCCTTTACCTATAGCCTATCGCCTATCGCCTATTGCCTGTTTTATAAGGAGGATACCATGTCAGAATTACCAGGGCAGTATAAAAGCATAGTAAAAAGATTCAAAAAGTTCACCAGGGCTGTTGAAAACCTCGGGAAAGCGGCAAAAGAGGCAGGACCTATCGATGACAAAACATCTCACTTAATCCAGATGGCCGCTGCCGCTGCGATAAGGTCAGAAGGGTCCGTCCATTCCCATGCCCGGAGGGCCTTGCAGGCCGGCGCATCCCCTGAGGAACTTCACCACGCAATCATACTGCTGTCGAGCACTATAGGGTTCCCCACTGTCTCCGCTGCCTTAAGCTGGGCGGATGATGTGATAAAAGGACACAAGTGCTGATTGAATACTTCAGTTCCTGAGTATATACAATTCTTCCCTACCCTGAGGTGCAACCGGCATTGTGCTTTCTGTTTTAACCGGGGCTTGGAAACCGAAGGCGAAATTACCGCTGACGGCTTTGAGACGCTGGCAGGCAAAATGCTGGACGCAGGGATAGACGAGATAGACCTCCTTGGCGGCGAGCCTACGCAGCATCCCGATATTGTCAGGCTGATCGACAAAGCTGCGGTTCTCAAGCTAAGGCTGAACCTGAGCACCAACGGCACAAAGGTCGCCCTTCTGGAATACCTGTCCAGTGCATACGACAGGAATACGTTGAATATCGGTATATCGCTTAACGATAGTAGCGTGCCAAAAGAACTCGAAGACTATATTGCCAGGTACCGGCCCGTCATTAAAAGCATCTGCAAGAGAACGGCCCTGCCACAGCCGGCAAATATCTATTTCGACATGCCGGGAATGACCTGCTATCTGCTATACATGGATACCATATCCGAAAGCGACCTCATTAACAGTATGCCTTTCGATGAATTTTATAATCACCTTTCTGATTTGCGGGACAAACACCCTAATATCGCCGGAGTTTACTGCGGGGGGTTTCTGCCCGACACCAAAAAACAACCTCTCTTAAGGAACACTAGGTGCCCTGCAGGGACCACAAAACTCTCAATTCTTCCTGATGGCTCAGTGTATCCCTGCTACCTTTTTTTCAGGCGCAAAGAGTTCAGGCTGGGCAATATTTTCACCGAAAGCTTTGAAGAGATCTGTGGAAGTCCGATACTGAATTACTTTAGAAAGTTCCAGGGAAACAAATGTCCTGTTACCGCCTGCGAACTTTTTTCAGAATGCCATGGGGGATGTCCTGCAGTAAGCCTTCTGTTATGCAACAACCTCGATGCGCCCGACCCCAGGTGTACAAAATGGCATCGGGCTTAAACAACTATCAATGCTTATTCATTTTGAATAACAATCGTGGGAGTGGTTGAAAGAAAAGAGGAGATCGATTAGATATCCGATATGATACTCGAAAAAAAACTTATTGTCATAATGCCGGCTTATAACGGGTTCGGGGTGCTGGCCACCACAATGAAGTTTGTGTTATGCAAAATGGGGGTAAAGAAGTTTAAGATTTTTGACGACAGAGGGAGACATCTGGCCGAGGGACAGCGAAATGGCTAAGTCATCCCGGAAAGAGAGAAAAACTTCTGCAGTCGCCTGTAGATCGCAAAGCCTTGCGGCTCCTGTGTACAGGACGTCGCCATTCAATTACCTTGTTGCCGGCTTTGTTTCTATGCTGACATTTTTAGTGTATCTCTCCAGTCTTCATAATGAATTCGTTATGTGGGATGACAACCTATATGTATACGAGAACCCTCATATACATCCAGTTAACGCAGCTTTTTTCCGGTGGGCATTTTCCAATTTCTATGGCGCCAACTGGCATCCGCTTACATGGATATCACATGCCATGGATTACGCAGCATGGGGGTTGAATCCAATGGGACACCACCTGACCAACAATATTCTCCATGCAGTCAATACGTTTATCGTGGTGATTCTTGTTGCAAAACTTTTAGAGGCACGGCGCACTTCCCGGCAGCAGAACCCGCCCCTGCTCCCTTCCCAAGAGGGGAGTTATATAGTTATTGCTGCGGTGACAGGTCTATTGTTCGGTCTTCATCCTCTTCATGTGGAGTCTGTGGCTTGGGTTTCTGAGAGAAAGGACCTCCTGTGCGCAATGTTTTTCCTGCTCAGCATCCTGGCTTACACGAAATATGTGAGTATCGGGGGAGGGTCAAGGAATAAGCACTACATACTTGTCGTTTTTTTGTTCGCTCTTGCATTGCTAAGCAAGCCTATGGCGGTAAGCCTTCCGGTAGTTTTGCTTATTTTGGACTGGCATCCATTTAATAGAATCAGTTCTATGAAATCATTTCTGTCTGCATTCCTTGAGAAACTCCCGCTTATTGCATTGAGTCTTGTTTCGTCGGTACTGACTGTTTTGGCGCAAAAGGCAGGGGGGGCATTACAAACTTTTGAGGTGATAACATTTTCCTCACGGGTTCTTGTAGCTGCTGAATCACTCCTGTCATATCTTTGGAAAATGGTATTGCCTATGAATCTGATACCGTATTATCCATATCCGAAGAACATATCACTGTTTTCTACTGAGTACCTTTTGTCAGTGGTTCTGGTGTTTGGCATTACGGGAGCCTGCATAATCATGGTGAAAAAACAAAAGTTATGGTTATCTGTTTGGGGTTATTATGTCCTTACCTTGCTCCCCGTCCTAGGTATTGTACAGGTGGGAAGCCAGGCAATGGCTGACAGGTATACCTATCTGCCCAGTCTCGGCCCGTTCCTTCTGATTAGTTTAATTGCATCAGGGCTTTGGCAAAAGTCCCCGCTCCGGCGTGCATGGGCAGGTTTGGTTATAGTCGTAGCCATTTTGGTCATAAGTTCCTTGTCATTTTTAACCTATCAACAGATAGCTATATGGAAGGACAGCCTGACACTGTGGAGTTACGTTGCTGATAGAGAACGTCAGGATACCCCCTTGGTCCATTCCAATCTCGGCCTTGTTTATAACCGGCTCAACATGCCTGAAAAGACCATTGAACAATACCTGACTGCCATCAGACTACAGCCTGATTTCTTGGAGGCACATTACAATCTCGGTGTTTTCTATCAAGAGCGCAACATTTTTGACAAGGCCATGGAGCAGTACCTGATCGCAATTAAGCTGAAACCAGATTACGTGGAAGCGCGTGACAATCTCGGTAATATCTATCAGACTCTCAGTATGCCGGACAAAGCTATGGAGCAGTATCTGATTAACACCAAACAGGCCCCCGATGATGCAGAGGCGCATTTTAATCTCGGCGCACTCTACTATCGGACAGGACAGATGGAAAACGCTCGCAGGGAACTTACGGCAGGATTGAAGATAAGGCCGGACGACCAAAGAGCGCAGCAATTACTAAGATCGATTCCCTCGCGCTGAAATTACTGTAAAGCTTCTTTTGCATCGGATTTGAAACTGACTTAAACTCGCTGTTTTTTCTACCCGATTACAATCGAAGGTATGATACCGATAGCAAACACCATAACCACAGAAATAACAAGGGCAAGCCCGAGTGATGTAGAAGTGTGGATTACAGGCTCTCCTCCGGTCGCCTCTTTCATATACATGTTCATTACCACCCTCAGGTAGTAAAAAGCTGAAATAGCGCTGAAGATGACCGCTATGACTACCAGCCAGGCGTACCCTGCCTTGATTGCCGCCATAAAGATATTGAATTTTCCAATGAAGCCTGCAGTCGGCGGTATTCCGGTAAGCGAAAACATAAAGACGAGCATTAACGCTGCAACGAGCGGATGGCTCTTTGCGAGACCATCATAGTCTTTTATTTCTTCTCCCTTTTCGAGCATAATTACTACCGCAAAGGCGCCCATATTCATGAAAGCATAGATAAGCATATACGTCATCATCGCCTGGCGGCCCTCAAGAGTCCCGGTAATAATTCCAAGAAGCATATAACCGGCATGGGCAATAGAGGAATAGGCCAGCATTCTTTTTATATTCGTCTGAACAAGGGCAAGGATATTGCCCGCTGCCATGGTCAAGATCGAGATACCGATGAGCACGGCGGTCCAATCAGGTTGCACGTTCTGGAATGCCACATAAAATACCCTGCCGATAACCGCAAACCCCGCTGCCTTCGGACCAATAGACATGAAGGCCGTTATTGATGTGGGAGCGCCTTCATAGACATCGGGGGCCCACATATGAAAGGGGACCGCAGCTATTTTAAAACAAAAAGCAACTGCGATAAGGAGCATGCTCAACAGGAGAGTTGTGGAAATTTCTGTCTGTTTTAGTTGCGCTGCAATTTTATATAAATCTGTAGTTGCAGTTAGTCCGTAAATGAGTGATATCCCATAGAGAAGCAATGCGGATGAAAATGCACCCAAAAGAAAATATTTCAGGGCCGCTTCGTTTGACTTGATATCATGACGCTTTATCCCGGCCAGTATATAAGTGCTCAGAGCCATAAGTTCGAGGCCGAGATAGAGGACAATAAAGTCCCTTGCCGATGCCATAATCATCATGCCGGTAGTGGCAAAGAGCAGCAGGCTGTAATATTCTCCGTATTCCGCCTTCTGCCGCTGTATATACTTGAGCGAAATCAACACTGTCAGGACAAAGTTGATAAGGAAGATCAATTTGAAATACATACTATAGTTGTCGCTTATAAACATACCGCCGAACGTTTCTCCGTAGCTCGCAGGCAGCAGGTAAAGCGTTCCGGCTGCAGCAATGAGCCCAACAAGCGCGAGGACGCTTTTATTCTTAAATACGAGATCGAGGACGAGGAGCAGTATTGCTGCTGAGGACACTATGATCTCGGGCATCAGCGGCGCCAGATCAGGAAAGGGAATATTCATTGTATCACCTCAATTATATGCTGCGCCAAATTCTGCTGGACTGGCGTGTTGACTCTTGCAATCAGGTGCTGTACAGAAACGTCCATAAAACTTAAAAAAGTATTGGGGTACGCCCCTATCCAGAAAACCAGGATAATGAGCGGAACAAGAGTCAGGATTTCCCTTAAATCTATGTCCTTGTAGCCCTGCATTTTCGGATTGATCTGCATAAAGAAGACCCGCTGGTAGAGCCACAGCATGTAACCGGCGCCGATTATTATTCCGGTTGCCGAAAGAGTTCCCATTATTTTTGATGTGGCAAAACCTCCGAGGATTATGAGAAATTCACCGACAAACCCGTTTGTGCCGGGAAGGCCTATAGATGCAAGTGTGAATACCATAAAAAGCCCTGCGTAAACAGGCAGGACCGACGCTGTACCGCCGTAATCGACGATCTGTCTCGTGTGGGTCCTGTCGTAGACCATCCCTATGCAGAGGAACAGTCCGCCGGTCACGATCCCGTGGTTAATCATCTGCAAAATTCCGCCCTGAAGTCCCTGCATATTAAGCGCAAAGATACCGAGGGTCACAAACCCCATATGGCTCACAGAACTATAGGCGATAAGTCTTTTAATGTCAGTCTGCCCCAGACAAATTACGGCCCCGTAAATAATTCCTACCACTGACAGGACCATCATTGCTGGGGCCATGGCCTTTGTCGCCTCGGGCAGTATGGGCATGCTGAATCGCAGGAAGCCGTATGCACCCATCTTTATCAGAATGCCGGCAAGGATAACACTTCCGGCAGTCGGCGCTTCAGTGTGAGCGTCAGGCAGCCAGGTGTGGACCGGGAACATGGGGACTTTCACTGCAAATGCCGCGAAGAACGCCCAGAAAAGTATGACCTGCAGATTAAAAGGATAATTGGTTGTCATCATTTGCAGTACGTCAAAGCTCTTTCCGGTATTCAGATAGAGGACGATAATGCCTATAAGCATAAGTACGCTGCCTACAAGTGTGAAAAGGAAAAACTTGATCGCCGCATATATCCTCTTCGGTCCTCCCCAAACCCCTATCAAAAGGAACATGGGGATCAGCATCGCCTCCCAGAAAATATAAAAGAGGAACAAGTCCAGGCTGCAGAATACGCCTATCATCGAGCCTTCAATGAGAAGCAGGGCAGCATAGAAATCCTTTGTTTTTATTTTTATGCTTTTCCAAGACACCGTCACGCAAAGGATGGTCAGCAGGGTGGAAAGCAGGACAAACAGGACACTTATGCCATCCACGCCCAGCGAATAATTTATGCCCCACGCCGGAATCCATGCGCGCTTCTCCATAAACTGCATGGCCGCCGTCGTTTTATCGAACCGGGTGAACAGGGGTATGCTCAGCACAAAATTAATTAGGCTGACCGCTAGCGCCATCCATCTGATAAATGTTTCGTTGGACCTCTTTATTAAAAAGATCAGCAGCGCACCCAGTATGGGCAAGAAAATCACGGTGCTTAAAACCGGGTAGTCCATCCATCCTCCTCTAATTTCCAATTAAAAATTACGAATTACGAATAAATGAGTTTAATATTTCTTCCGCAATTCTTAATTCTTAATTCCTAATTAATTATTATTTTACTCCTGAAAACATTACCAGCGAAAGCAGAATAAACAGCCCTATGGCCATAATCAATGCATAGTTCTGCACAGATCCGGTCTGCAGCTTTCTCAATCTTTCTCCGAAAGCGGCAATCGCTTTAGGGACTCCATTTACAATGCCTTCTATGATCGTACCGTCCGTCACCGGTATGAGTATGCTGCTGGAAATCCACATCGTCGGCCTGACAATAATAGCGTCATATAATTCGTCGAAATAGTATTTATTCCACAATACGGTATAAATACCTTTGAAGTTTGCAGCCAGGTTCTTCGGAATCTCGGGTTTTAATACATAGAATATCCATGAAACCAGTATGCCGCCAACCGCGCAAGCGATTGAAATGCCCATTACCATCAGCTCCTCATCTTCACCGGCATGCACGTGGGGATGGCCGAGCACCGGCTGGAAGAAATGGCCTATGAAATTACCGCCGCCCAATGTTTCAGAGATTCCCAACCATCCGGCAGATATCGCTCCGACGGCGAGCAGCATAAGCGGTATGGTCATAGCCTTGGGCGATTCATGAAGGTGATGCTCCTGCTCGTGGGTACCTCTGAATTTTCCATGGAATGCCAGAAAAATTATCCTGAAACTATAGAATGCGGTGAGCGCAGCGACCACAGTTCCAATGACCCAAACAATCCTGCCGACGGTGCCGCCGTTATAAGCGAGCCAGAGGATCTCATCTTTGCTGAAAAAGCCTGCGAGACCGGGGATGCCGGCAATGCTCAGTGAAGCGATTAAAAACGTCCAATAAGTGACAGGCATATATTTTTTGAGCCCGCCCATCTTATATATATCCAGTTCGCCTGACATGGCGTGCATGACACTGCCGGCCCCGAGGAAAAGCAGTGCCTTAAAATATGCATGCGTAAAGAGGTGGAAGACGCCTGCGCCGTAAGCGCCCACTCCGCATGCCAGGAACATGTAGCCGAGCTGGCTTACAGTTGAATATGCGATTATACGCTTGATATCTTTTTGCACCAGGGCGATGGTTGCGGCAAACAGGCTCGTTACCGCGCCTGTAATGGCCACAACACCCATTGCAACAGGCGACAGACTGAAGACTGGGTTAAACCGGGCCACCATGAATACACCGGCTGTCACCATAGTGGCCGCGTGTATCAACGCGCTCACCGGTGTCGGGCCCTCCATTGCATCAGGCAGCCAGACATGGAGCGGGAACTGTGCGGATTTGCCGACTGCGCCGCAAAACAGCAGCAGCGCAATAAGAGTTATAAGATCAACGTTATAACCGAACATACCTATCGTCTGCCCCTGCAGCATTCCGATCTTGCCGAATATGTCGGCATAGTGGATGCTGCCCAGGTTCAGGAAGATCATAATGACTCCCAATCCGAAGCCGAAATCGCCGAACCTGTTTACAATAAAAGCCTTTTTGCCGGCATCGGATGCGCTCTTCTTGTCGAAGTAGTAGCCTATAAGGAAATAGGAGCACAACCCAACCGCTTCCCAGCCAAAATAGAGCTGAAGGAGATTATTGGCCAGCACAAGCATAAGCATCGAAAAGGTAAAGAGGCTCAGGTAGGCAAAGAAACGGTAATAGCCCTTGTCGCCATGCATGTACCCGATAGAGTAAATATGTACTAGCAGACTTATGCTGGTCACTACTATGAGCATTATGGCGGAAAGCGGGTCTATCAAAAACCCGACGCTCGCTTTGAAGCTGCCCGACACAATCCAGCTATAAATGTCCTGGTTTATTACCTTGCCGCCGGCTACTTCAGCAAAAGTCATCACCGCAAGCACAAATGATCCGAGCACAGCAAGGACCGACGGCCAGTGGGCCTTGTCCCTTAGGATCGATTTGCCTAAGAGAATATTAATTACAAACGCGACAAGCGGCAAGAGAGGAATTAAAACATATTGTTCCATCATCTATCCTTTCATTTCCATAATTTCGTCTGTGTGTAATACCGCCTTGTTTTTAAACATCGACACCACTATCGCCAGACCTATGGCCGCCTCGGCGGCTGCCACGGTGATGGTGAAAAGGACCAGTACCTGGCCCCTTATGTCCTGAAGGTAGTGGCTGAATGCTACAAGGCTTATATTTACTGAGTTAAGCATCAGTTCTATGGAAATAAGCATAATCAGTATATTGCGCCTGATAAGAAACCCTACAGCGCCGATCGTGAAAATTATTGCACTTAACCCTATATACCAGTTTAACGGTACCATTAATCCTCCTCTTTAATAATGTTGACTTTTAAATTTTGAGTTTTGAATTAAGGAAAAAATTTTATTTTACCTTAATTCAGCATTCAACACTCAAAATTCAACATTTCCCTACACCTTATGTTTTTTTGCCAGCACTATGGCGCCGACGACTGCTATAAGCAATATTAGCGATGCTATCTCAAAGGGGAAAAGAAATTCCGTATACAGCGCCGTGCCGAGCACCCGGGCATGAGTCTCGGCCTGGACAGCCTGTATCGTGAAACTGCCGAGAGGCCCGTGAGTTAATGTGGTGATCGCCAAAAGAATTAGGACCAGTATGGTGCCCCCTACAAAAATTGCTATCGGCCAATCCCCTGCAAACCGTGCACCCATGACCTCTTCCTTAAGGTTCAGCATCATGATGACGAAAAGGAAGAGCACCAGTATCGCCCCAGCATATAGTATGAGCTGCACCGCCGCCAGAAACTCAGCATCGAGAAACAAATAGAGACCCGCGATATTAAAGAACAGGGCAAGCATCCACAGAATGCTATGTACAGGGTTCTTCCGCGTTATGATCAGAAGCGAAATAACTATCATCACTATGAAAAAATATCCGAAAAACAACTTAGGCAGCATTGCTCAGTCCCCCTGGGGAGTTCGTAGTTTTGTTCGGCGCGGCGCCCTTTATTTTTCCGGGGCTGCCCCTGAATACCGCCTGGTCCTCATGGGCTTTAAAGTCCTCGCTCATCGGCCTCCAGAAACGTTTGAAATATTCCTCCCCCTTCTTGCCGGCCATGTATTTGTCCCAATTTGCGAGGAGCTTGTCCTTGTCCATAAAAAAAGCTTCCCGCGAATAATCGGAATACTCATAATGCTCGGTTAGCGCCACAGCTTTATAAGGACAGGCCTCCACGCAAAACCCGCAATAGACGCACCTGAGCACTTCAATCTCGTACCGGTCGACAATCTTTGTATGGTCATCACCTTCGCTAGTGTATACATCGATGCACCGGGAAGGACAAATCGCCGCGCACAGGCCGCACCCTACGCATCGCGCCGTCCCGTCTTCTTTCCTCGCGAGTGCATGAAGCCCGCGGAAACCCGGGAACACAGGCCTCTTTTCCTCAGGGTATTGCCTCGTTACCGCCGGAGTGAGCATCATCCTGAAGGTCAAGGCCATACCCTTCAATATTTCCAGCAGAAAGATTTTTTTTGCAATATTCTTTATTTTCATAATTATCTCTTACCTTTCAACTATCACACTAGAAATTTCACAATGGAAGTCACGACTATATTGAGCAGTGCCAATGGCAACAGCACCTTCCATCCTAATGACATAAGCTGATCGTAACGGTATCTGGGGACCGTCGCCCTTATCCAGTAAAAAAGGAAAAATTGGAAATACATTTTCAGCAGGAACCAGATTACCCCCGGCACTGCCAAAAGAAAGGGGAATGGCCCGGTAATAAACGGCGGCAATGTCCAACCTCCCATGAAACAGAGCACCGCCATTGACGCCATTATAAGCATGCCGATATATTCTGACATATAATACAACGCGAAACGCATTCCGCTGTATTCAACAAAGTAGCCTGCCACCAGTTCGCTCTCTCCCTCAGGCAAATCAAAAGGAGTTCTGTTGGTCTCGGCAAAGGAGGCAACAGTGAACACAAAGTAAGCAAGGAACTGCGGAATAATGAACATGCCATACCAGTGCTGCTGCTGTGCCTTTACGATGTCCGTCAGGTTCATTGACCCTGCCATCAGTATCACTCCTATGAGGCTCATGCCCATGCAGACCTCATAACTGATGACCTGCGCGGACGCTCTCAGTCCGCCCAGGAACGAATACTTTGAGTTGGATGACCAACCGGCCATTACTACTCCGTATGCCCCCAATGATGACATGGCAAGAACGAGCAGGACTCCTACATTAATGTTCGCTATCACAAACCCATCGTAGAAGGGCAGTACCGCCAGGGAACTCATCGCGGCAAACGTAAACATCACAGGGGCCAGCCTGAATACTATCTTGTCCGCTTGAGCGGGAATAACGTCCTCTTTGAAAAACGATTTCAGACCGTCTGCAACCGGCTGCCATATCCCGTGCGGACCGGTCCTCATTGGTCCAAGCCTCACCTGCATATGCCCGATCACTTTTCTTTCGAAATAGGTCGCATATAGAACATGGAACAGGGTAACACCGACGACAACCGCTATTTTGACTATTATAATGATGAATTGCATTATGAAATGAAGATTCCCTGATGAGTTCATCATATCGGCTACGTTCACGCTGATACCTCCGCTTTAATCCGCTCTGTCTTTCTTAACGAAACCTCGTTGCCGTCGAGTCCGGCGCTTTAATGGTCTCGTTCATTTTATTCGCCGGGACTTTATAAATACCGGCGCTCTCAAAATCATTCGTCACAAGTACTATATTTTCGGGGAAATCCGCAAAAAGCATCACCGGCAGCCCCTGCGAACCGGTCGAAGTATTGCTATCTGTCGACTTCCCCGAGCACTATATCGATAGTGCCGATATTTGCAACAACGTCCGCCACCATGGCGTCCCGACATAAAAGCGGCAAAGTGGACACGTGGACAAAAGAAGGCGTACGCAGCTTCATCCTGTACGGTCTTCCGCTTCCGTCGCTGACTATATAATAGCCCAGCTCGCCCTTCGGGACCTCGGTAGCCACATATATTTCACCTACGGGTGCGGTAATAGGCCCTTTGGTAATCAAAACAAATTGATGAATAAGCGATTCCATATCTGCCAATACCCTGTCTTTCGGAGGGAGTGTGAATTTGGGAGCATCAGGCGCCATAACTGCCCCCTTGGGCAACTGCTCGATGCACTGCCTTATGATCCGGTTCGACTGCTTCATCTCCTCCATTCGGCATAGATAGCGGTCATACACGTCGCCATTTTTTCCTACCGGCACATCAAACTGTACTTTTTCATAAGCATCATAGGGGGCGTATTTCCTTAAATCATAAGGCACTCCCGAGCCGCGCAGGTTCGGACCTGAAAGGCCCCAATTTATTGCTTCTTCGGCGCTTATAACGCCGATGCCCTGCGTACGCTGCTTCCAGATCCTGTTTTCATTTAAAAGGGTCTCGTATTCCCGCTCTATCGTCGCTGGAAATGTCTCGGTGAATGCGTATAACTTGTCAAGAAACTCCTGGCTTACATCATTCCTCACACCGCCTATTCTCGGGTAGCTCACGGTAAGCCTTGCGCCGCAGGTCATTTCAAACAAGTCTATTAACGTTTCCCTGTCTCTGAATGAATATAGAAAGAGAGTCATAGCGCCAATGTCGAGCGCATGAGTTGCAACACCGATTATGTGGCTGCTTATCCTCGTCATTTCAGACATCATGGTCCGGATGTATTTTGCGCGCTCAGGCGCCTCGATACCGAAAAGCCTTTCGCAGGCCACACAATATCCGACATTATTAGACATGCTGGAGACATAATCAAGCCTGTCAGTCAACGGCAGCGCAGAAAGGTAGGTCTGGGATTCGGCAAGCTTCTCCACTCCCCTGTGGAGGTAACCTATATAAGGAGTGACTTTAATAACGGTTTCGCCGTCAAGTTCAAGCACCACCCTCAGCACGCCATGTGTCGCCGGGTGCTGAGGCCCCATGCTCAGGGTCAACTCTTTTGTCTTCATGTCTTTTTCTATCGCCGGCATCTAAATTACCTCATATCCTTTGTTCTTTTTTGCAATTTCAACAGTCTCTGTATACCCGTGCCATTCCTTTTCACCGAGATCGCTCTTCAGCGGATAATCTTTTCTTAACGGATGCCCTTCCCAGTCTTCCGGCAGAAGGATTCTCCTCAAATCGGGATGGCCTTTGAAGGTTATGCCAAAGAGGTCAAAACACTCACGCTCATGCCAATTGGCCCCGGCCCAGATATCAACAACACTGTCTATTGAAGCATCTTCCTCCGGTACCTCAGCCTTAATCCGTATCATATGCCTGTGACTCAGAGAGTACAGATGATATACCACCTCAAAGCGCGGCTCCTTTTTCCCTAAATAGTCCACACCCGATAGGTCCTTGAGAAAATTAAAATGGAGCTCCGGAGTGTCATGAAGGTACCGCATTACGTCCTTAATCCTGTCTTTTCTCAGCACAACAGATAGCTGATCGCGGAATTCCTTTGTCTCCTTCAATTCCGTGGGATATCTGTCTTTTATCATCTCGGCAATATCTTTAAGTTCCATAATTTTAAGTCAGGTCATAGGTCATAGGCTATGGGTTATAGGCAAAAGAAACATTTTTTTTATTTCTTACCCATAACCTATTACCTATGACCCAGAACCTTTCCTTTTTACCTCCAGATGCTCCATTTAAAATGTTCTTTTCTTATCTTTTCCTGAAGCTTGATGATGCCATCATAGAGAGCTTCGGGCCTTGGCGGACATCCAGGGACATAAACATCTACCGGCAAAAAGGTATCAACACCCTGAACAGTGCTGTATGTATTGTAGATCCCTCCGCTGCAGGCACAACTGCCCATCGCTATGACATACCTCGGCAAGGCCATCTGGTCATAGACTCTTCGTATGATAGGGGACATTTTTTTTGTGACGGTACCGGCGATTATAATGACATCCGCCTGCCTCGGCGATCCCCTGAAAACTATTCCAAATCTGTCCAAATCATAGTGCGACGATCCCGAAGCCATCATTTCGATAGCGCAGCAGGCAAGGCCAAAAGTCATGGGCCAAAGGGATGATAATCTTGCCCAGTCCACGACCTTGTCAAGAGTGGCGATCATGGTGTTTGCCCCGGGGATCACCCTTACACCCTCTTCCACTTCAATCAAACCTGTATTGTATTCTGCTACCATGTACCCTCCATTCCTAAACTAAGCAGTATGCAGTAAGGAGTATACAGCCACAAATTTAAAAATGCCCGATTTATTACTTTTTCCCATCCGCTTACTGCCTACTGCTTACTGTTTTAGTCCCATTCAAAGGCCTCTTTTTTCCAGGCATAGATGTATCCAACAAGCAGGACCACTATGAAAAGCATCATTTCTATCAGGGCATAAAGACCGATTTTATTGTACACAAGCGCCCACGGGTAGAGGAAAACAGCTTCGACATCAAATATGACAAATAGCATGGCAATAATATAGAACCGGACATTGAACCGCTGCCTTGCCTCTCCGACAGGGGGGTTCCCCGATTCATAAGCCATGAGCTTTTCCGGGTAAGGCCTTCTAAGCCTGAACAGTTGTCCAATCAGCAGCACTACGACTCCGAATAAGAAGGCAATTATCATAAATACTAATACTGGTAAGTATGAGGTGGGTATAAAATTACCTGGAACCATTGTATTCATCAATCCCCTCAGATGCAGTCTTTTTTAAGAACCAAATTGCTATTTATACCTTACGACCTGAAACCTTGTCAAGTTAAATTTTATTATAAAATTTTCTTATAAAGCTTCCGGCATGCCCCATATAAAATCACGTTCGTTGTATTCATCATATTCCCCATGCTTAGTCGTTTTCAAAACCAAACGGTTTTTTATACCTTATGTTGCGGCAGATTGTCAAGATAAATATTATTATAAAATTTCCTTATACTTAAAATGCCTCTATAGCGATTCAAGAAAACTCTAAATTGCATGTCATTGCAGTGACCGAAGGGTTCGTGACAATCCTACTACTGAAAGGCAGCGATTGTCCATTACGCACTCCCTTCCTTGTTTTTAGCGCGACAGTAAAGTAAAATCACAGTACATGGATGTTCTTTCAACAATAATGAAAAAAAAGGCCGAACGCCTGGCAAACTCAAAAAGCAATGTTTCGCTGCGGGAGTTAAAACGCGCTATCGCAGATGCTGATAATGAAACGGGGGACTTCAAAAGTGCTTTGAGGGCCGGCAAGAACGAGATACGGCTTATTGCCGAATTAAAAAAGGCATCACCTTCCAAAGGCATAATACGGCCCGCCTTTGATCCCGCAGAAATAGCCTCTCTTTATGAAAGGAAGCGTGTCAGCGCCCTGTCCGTCCTCACTGAAGAAGATTTTTTTCAGGGCAGCCTCTCATACCTGAAAACAGTCAGGGATGTTACATCAAAACCCATTTTGAGGAAAGATTTTATTTTTGATGATTACCAGATATATGAATCGAAAGCGCACCGTGCAGATGCCCTGCTGCTCATTGCCGCAGCGCTTGAGAGGGACCAGGCGCAGGAATATCTGCAGTTGGCCGGTGAATTACATCTGGGGGTCCTTTTTGAAGTGCACAACGAACAAGACCTTGAAAAGGCTCTTTTGGTCAAGGCCGAGATTATCGGCATAAACAATCGAGACCTTAAGACATTAAAGATCGACCTTTCAACAACGCTCAGGCTGAAAAAAGAGATACCGGAAGACCGCATCGTCGTAAGCGAAAGCGGCATCAGAAACAGAGAGGACGTTGTAACGCTTATGGATGCAGGAGTGGCTGCAATACTTGTAGGCACATCGCTGATGGCAGCAAAGGATATCGGGGCAAAGATCGACGAACTTTTAGATACAGTGAAACGTTATTAAAGAATGTAAAATGTGACCAAAGAACGTGAAAGGTGAAGAGTCAATACCATCATTTTTTTAACTTTTTACTTTTTTAACGTTTTACATTTTACATCCTTTAATCACATTTCGCATTCTTTTTTACGCTTCTAGATATTTTGCAGATACTCTTCCCATTCAATGGGAAGCAGGTGTTTCTTCTTATTATTGCAGGTTTTGCAGGCAGTGACAATGTTGCTCTTTACAGACTTGCCGCCGCGGATAACAGGTACAACATGGTCCATGGTGAGCATACTAACAGAAAATTTTGTATTACAGTAGTAGCATGTGCCGGCAGCGCACTTCCTTTTCCACCATGTGCTCTGGCGGAGGTCACGGGCAATCTTCCGCTCTCTCTTGATCTCATCTTCCGTCACATTAATTAAGAATGAAGAATTGCGAATTAAGAATCGCGGGAAAATATTATCATCACTCATTCCTGATTCGTAATTTTTAATTAACACCTCACTTCCGGCCTTTTTTAGCATCTTCCTCTTCAAAAAATTTTCTATACATTATTTCCCACTCAGGGCTACCCTCGATAATCTTTTTAGTATAAGACTGGAGTTTTTTCCTCACTTCGGCATCGATGTCCTCGCCGACTTTTAACTCGTTGGTGATAGTGCGTTTTATCTCCCTTCTCAGCAGGCTGTCATCCTCCTTCAAGATAATCAGGCCCTTCTCCATCAGTCCCTTAAGCAGCATATGGGTAGTATGGGTTATCTTATCGTCAGAGAGCATCATAGTACTATGTTCCTTTCCCTGACAAGCTTCTGTTTTGTCATATCGAAAAGTTTCCGGAAATCAAGTCTTCCCTTTTCTATTTCGGATTCGTACTTCTTCAACAACTGCCGCACTTCTTCATTAAGCCTGTCTTCAGCCATAAGCTCATCGAGGAGCAAAGTCTCAGTTTCTTCAATGAGCCGCTCAACGGCAACCGCCGGCTCAATAAGGCCCTTGCTGACAAGATTGTTGACAATCTGCTTTGCCATAAAAGGTACCCAGCTCTTCGGTATGCGCATCCTATTTTTCCATAAAAGGCAAAAGTGCAATATACCGTGCTCTCTTGACTGCAGTGGTCAATTCCCGCTGATGGGCCGCACAGGTCCCGGTCATTTTCCTCGTAAGTATCTTTCCACGCTCAGTCATATAACTCCTCAGGCCTTTTAAATCTTTATAATCAATAAATGCTATTTTGTCGGCGCAATACCTGCAGAATTTCCTTTTCTGAAATCTCTTCTGTTGCATGTCATCTCCTTTCAAGTCCGTCGAGCGTCGAGCGTAAAGCGTCGAGCGCCATTGATTTATTTTTTTCTTTTTACGCCAAGCGCTTTACGCTCGACGCTTGACGCATTATTAAAACGGCTCTAAATCCGTTGTTTCATCAGGCGGGGCCAGATCGGCAACGTTAGGACCTTCGGCTTGGGTTTGCCGCTGCTCCCGCTTCGGCAGGAATCTCACATTGTTCGCTACCACTTCAAATTTGCTCTTCTGGACGCCTTCCGACTCCCATTTCCGTTCGCGGAGCCTGCCCTCCACCAGAACGGGATTGCCTTTGTTCAAATAGTGGCCGCAGCTCTCAGCCTGTTTACCGAATACAACGGCATTGATAAAAAGCACCTCTTCTTTTGTATCGTCGCCCTGTTTGTACTTGGAATTGACGGCAATTGAAATTGTGGCAACAGGTGTCCCGCCAGGAGTATACCGCACTTCCGGATCTCTTGTAAGGTTCCCTATAAGAATGATCCTGTTAAACATCTGGGTCTGTTTTCACCTCTGCTGAGGGCTCAACCCCTTGCGGAGCGGCAGCAATACCCCCAAGCACTTCTTTGGGAAGTGCTTCTATCTGTTTACTGCCGAGTCTGATAACCATAAATTTGAGAACAGGGTCATAAACTTTAAAGAAACTTTCGATTTTGCCGATAGCAGCGGAAGGGGCTTTGAACAGATAGAAGATATATATTCCCATCTTCTGTTTATTAAGTTCATAAGAGAGCTTTCTCCTCCCCCAGTTATCAGCCTTGAAAACCTCGCCGTCCGACTTTGTTATCTGCTCTGAAACCTTATCAATTGCAGATTTTATTTCCTCTTCCTTAAGGACAGGATTCAGGATGACCATGCTTTCGTACCAATTCATCAAACACCTCCATATGGATATAAAGCCCTTTCACAAAGGAAGGGCATGGAGGATACACCAATAAAATAACGTCGTGCGCCAAGCGTCGAGAGTCGAGCGTCAAAAAAAGCTATTCCGCAACGCTTGAGGTTATTTATGTGCACCCCAAGAATGATTTTTATAACACATTTAACACTTAAAAATCAAATAACTGCAATTCAGGGGGTATGCGTCTCTATCTGGGGTTTTACAAAACAGCCTTCTTTTATGCTATAGTTATTGTAGACAACAGGCTACAATAAGGAGGCAACCCTATGGAGACGACTTATAGCATTGAGGCTCGA